>Ga0208592_1000020_pt1 | contig 48787 bp, 40 predicted proteins | sample LakMenE18May10ns_FD_150712 | JGI IMG/M metagenome (GOLD analysis project Ga0208592, IMG submission 150712) | Freshwater microbial communities from Lake Mendota, WI - 18MAY2010 deep hole epilimnion ns (SPAdes) | ecosystem: Environmental > Aquatic > Freshwater > Lentic | place: Lake Mendota...
TATGGGCATCGTTGATGATGATCGTGTTTGCATTTGAAATGTCGATGCCAGATTCTATAATGGTTGTTGCCAAAAGCACGTCATAGGAACCATTAATGAAATCCATCATGATTTTTTCCAGTTGTTTTCCATCCATTTGTCCATGACCTATTCCCACTCGTACACCCGGGCAAAGTCGACTGATCATCCCTGCGATTTCGCGAATGTTCGACAAGCGGTTATTGACAAAAAACACTTGTCCACCGCGCGATACTTCATAGGCAATAGCATCTCGTATGGTTTCCTCTTGAAAGGAAATGATTTCTGTTAAAACGGGCTGACGGTTAGGAGGCGGGGTGTTGATGATGCTTAAATCCCGTGCGCCCATCAACGAGAACTGCAAGGTTCTTGGAATCGGCGTTGCTGTGAGTGTTAGGGTGTCAACGGTGGTTCGGATGGTTTTCAATTTGTCTTTGACTGAAACACCAAACTTTTGTTCCTCGTCAATGATCATCAATCCCAAATCTTTGAATTTCACACGATCAGCAACAACTGCATGCGTACCGATTAGGATGTCAATTTTACCTTCTGCTAATTTTTTAAGCGTTTCAGTAATGTCTTTGGCTGATTTAAATCGATTGATGTAATCTACCGTACAAGGAAATGCCGAAAGCCTTTCTTTGAAACTGCGATAATGTTGAAGGGATAAGATGGTGGTTGGAACCAGTACTGCGACTTGTTTCGAATCAGTGACCGCTTTGAACGCAGCACGAATGGCCACCTCAGTCTTTCCAAATCCAACATCTCCACATACCAGGCGATCCATGGGTGTTGATGCTTCCATGTCGCGCTTGATGTCTTGCGTTGCTTTGAATTGATCTGGCGTGTCTTCAAACATAAAAGATGCCTCCAATTCATTTTGCAAATAACTATCGGGTGAAAAGGTGAATCCTGGTTGACTCCGACGTTTTGCGTAAAGTTGAATTAAATCAAAGGCAAGTTCCTTGATTTTTTTCTTGGTTTTATTCTTTAGGGTTGCCCATGCTTGGGAACCTAGCTTATTCATTTTTGGTATGGAACCGTCTTTCCCTGTAAACTTGGAAATGCGATGTAAGGAGTGGATTCCGACGTAAAGCACATCCCCATCCTTGTAAATGAGTCGAATGGCTTCTTGTGGTTTCCCATTCACATCGATGGTTTCCAAACCGGAAAATTGACCAACACCATGGTCGATGTGCGTCACATAATCACCTTTCTGAAGGTTGTATATTTCCTTTAATGTGAGGGCTTGCTTGGCTTGACGAAATCCTTCTTTCAAACGAAAGCGGTGGTATCGTTCAAAGATTTGATGATCCGTGTAGCAAACAAGTTTGAGCTCAGGAGAAATAAATCCTTCGTGCAAGGCAAAATTCATGGCCGTGAAATTCACTTCTGCCCCGATGTCCTCAAAAATTTGATAAAGACGTTCAATCTGTCTTGGTTGATTTGAAAATATCAGGTTGTCAAAGCGATTGGACTGCCTAGCGAGTAAATCGGTTTTAAGCAGGTCGAAATTTTTATTGAAATTTGGTTGTGGAATGAAATCAAATTGAAAAACATGTTTACTCGAATAATGGTAAACAGGGCCCCATTCGATGATTTTGGTCCGTTCTATGCTCTTTTGAAACTCAACAGACGAAAGGTATAAAGAGCTCGGTAGTGTGTGTCGAACGGTTTCATTTAAATCGGTGTAGATCTCTACGGAATGGTCGTATTCTTTTCTGAGAATGCTTTCTGTTCGTTCATAGGAACTTATCCAGCAACATAAATCTGGCCCTAAAAAAGTAAAGATGTCTTCCTGAGATTCGATGGTCATTTGACCTTGAATGTTCGGGATGACGTTAAAGAAAGCATGTGTGCCAATAGACAACTGAGTTGCCGCGTCAAAGGTTCGAATGGACTCTACTTCTTCGCCAAAGAATTCAATTCGAAACGGAAAATCATTGGCATAAGAAAAGACATCTACAATTCCTCCACGAATGGAAAACTGACCAGGTTCATAAACGAAATCGACCCGGTCAAACTGATATTCCAAAAGCAATTCATTGATGAAATCAATGCTATAATTCTTCCTTACTTCGATTCTCAGTGTATTCTTAATGAGGTTCTTTTGTGTAGGGACTTTTTCAAAAAGAGCTTCGGGATAGGTCACCACCCATGCATTCGCACCACCAGAAATACGTTCAAGCACCTCGGCACGAGTAACAACATTGGCGTTATCGGTTTCTTCTAATTGATAAGGAACGCGGTAGGATGCCGGAAAAAACAAAACCCTTTTATCCTCTGGAAAGATTCCCTCAAGGTCATTCAGGAAATATGCCGCCTCTTCTTTGTCGTTCAGAATGAATAAGTGATTTCCAGGGACTTGCTGCGCTACAGAAATGGATGTCAAGGATTTAGCAGATCCTACGAGTCCTTTCCAATGGACACGCACGTTCCCCTGGCTTAAAAGCGAAGCCGTTTGATCAATTTGCCCAAGTTTGGCAATGGATTTCAGGAGGTGTGTTTGGTCCATGAATAGCGCGAAATTAATGAATCTTATTTGATTCCGAACGAAGAAAAGCGATGGATATTATGTAAGTAGTAAGGATTTGATGTCCGTCTTTCTTATAAGCCAAATGAGATTCATTTTTAACGTGTACCAAAATGAACGATTATGCGTTGTTCTTGTACGTTGAAAGTGAAATAACAATCTGATGTGAATATCTAATGGCCTTTGGTCGATTTAACCTGTGTTCATTTTTTACTTTTATCCGACGAAAACTAATTAAACGTATGAAAAAACAATTGAAATATCTATTTGTGATCACATCTTTGATCTCGACAGGATTTATTTATGCGCAGGATCAAGTAGCACCAGTCGCTACAACTACCGCCGCAGAAACAGGTAAAATCGTAGAAGAAATTTCTGCTTTAGAGTTCTTAATGAAAGGTGGTGTCTTTTTAATTCCAATTGCACTTCTATTGTTTTATACATCCTATGTAGCCGTTGAGCGTTATTTGTACATTAAGCGCATGACAAAGCACAACAAAAACATGTTGACACAAATCAAATCGAATTTAGAGAACGCTAATATTCAAGGTGCTTTAAACACCCTTTCACAGGATCAAACCGCATTCGCAAATGTTGTGCGTGAAGGAGTTCAGTCGATGGGGAGGCCAATTCCACAAATTGAATCGAACATGGAGAAAGTAGCCAACATCGAAATCGGAAAAATGGAGAAGAACATTGGTCATTTAGGTTTAATTGCCGGGATTGCACCAACCTTAGGATTTATCGGAACGATTTCAGGGGTAATTAAAATTTTCTATTCCATCTCGGTTACGGAAAACGTATCCATTGGGAACATTTCAGGAGGATTATATGAAAAAATGATTTCCTCCGGATCTGGTTTGGTTGTTGGAATTATCGCCTTTACAGCTTACCACTTATTAAACGGAATGATTGATAACTATGCGTTAGCAATTCAACGAGTTAACTTAGAATTCATCAAATTGAATCGACCAAGCGATGGCAATAAAGCGTAATAGAAGGTTCCATGCGGAGGTAGCTACTTCTGCATTGAGCGACATCATGTTTTTCTTGTTGTTGTTCTTTTTAATTATTTCCACCCTTGCGAATCCGAACGTCATTAAAGTTCCGCTTCCACAGGCAAAGAATAATGAGAAAACGAACAAGGCACATGTGGCACTGTCCGTGGAAATTGATCCAGTGACGAATGTCAAAAAATACAGCATTGACAACAAGGAAGTTGCATACGATCAAATTGGCCCTGTTTTGGTGGAAGAAACCAAGAAAAAAGGAGATACAACGGTCGTTTTGCGCATCCCATTCGATTCAAAAGTGCAAGAATTAGTAGACCTATTGGAGATTGGAATGGTGAATCAACTTAAAATGATCATTGCCACGAAAGAACATAGTTAGATTTAAGGATCGTTTGCGTTAAAACGAGTAAAGTATATAAGATGAGCGGATACGTTGACATATTTGAAAAAGATTACATGGAGTCTCGCAGTGAGGTTAAGCGTTCCTTGGTGTACACTTCGATCTCATTAACGCTTCTTTTTCTACTGTTAATCTTCACCCATTTTAACATTCTGCCGGCAATTCCTGAGGACGTACCTCCTTTGAAATCGGATGAAGTCATCGAATTGTTTGAAATGGATGTTGCCTTGATTCCTGAAGAAAGTGGAAGCCGCGGTGGAGGAACTTCGTCTCAAGGGCCAATTGATCAACCACAAGACCAAACAGAACGTGTTGCGACAAGCCATAGCAGTGATTTTAGCTCCACGAATGGGCGATCCAATAACCACAATACCAATAACTCCAATAATCCAACATCATCTACACACCAAAGCACCGATCCTTTTGGTTCAGGTGGCAATGGTGGACGCGACGGCTCCGGAAATGGACCCTTTGGTGGGCCAGGGAATGGTATATCTGATAATGGACCAGGTGGAAAAGGAACAGGCAAACCGAGGGTTCGTTTAAACAACGTAACATTACCTCAATACGACATCGATGTAGATTGCCGCGTGGGCTTAAAAATCACCTTTAATGCAGATGGTGTCATTACCGATTGCCGAAGCATTAAATCCGTTACAACCTGTAAAAGTCAAACCATCATCAACGATGTAATATCGCGCGTTAAGCAACAGGTTAAATACAATAAAGAAAAAGGAGCAACACTTGCTCAAGCCGATTACACGATTGCATTGAATGCTAGGTAATTTTTAGTTTATTGAATTGCAAAACACCCTTAGGATGAGATATCAAATTCTATTAATTCTATTATTTATCCAATCGATTGCCTTTGTTCAAAAGAATGCAACGAAATACTCCAGAAAAGAACTGACGAAGGAACTTGAGCAAGTTAATCAACTTAACTTGAAAATGAATGCTCAAATTTATGATTTAACTAATCGAATGACTCAAATGGAATTTGATATGATTAAATTAGAGGATAAACTTGAAAAACAAGAAGAATTGCTTGTTGAATTGAATCAAGTGAAAGGAATTGTTACAAATTCTACAACACACAGCACCGATTTCTTTGGTTCAGGTGGCAATGGAGGGGAGGCTCCGGTAATGGGACCCTTTGGTGGTCCAGAGAATGGGGCCAAAGATGGAGGAAATGGTGGTGCTGGGCCAGGAAAAACAAGGTTTCGCCTTAACAACGTGAATTTACCTCAATACGATATGGATGTTGATTGCCGCATAGGCTTAAAAATCACCATCAATGCAGATGGTGTCATTACCGATTGCCGAAGCATTAAATCCGTTACGACGTGTAAAAGTCAAACCATCATAAACGATGTGATTAGCCGTGTAAAGCAACAGGTGAAATACAACAAAGAAAAAGGCGCTACGCTTACCCAAGTTGATTATACGATTGCCCTGAATGCTAGGTAATTTTTAGGAGATACGATTAGTCAAGAAGCTCCATTGCTTTTTCCACCATCAATTTAGAACCGACATAATAAGGAATGCGTTGGTGTAATTTCGTTGGTTGAATTTCTAGGATGCGCTCACGACCTGTGGTTGCGAGTCCACCCGCTTGCTCAGCGATGAATGCCAATGGATTGCATTCGTACAACAAGCGCAACCTTCCCTCTGGGGCAGAAGGAACAGCAGGATAAATGTAAATCCCACCTTTTATCATGTGTCGGTGAAAATCAGCTACAAGCGAACCGATGTATCGTCCTGAATAAGGTTTTCCTGTTTGATTGTGATTGCTTTGACAATACTGAATGTAGGATTTGAGTCCTGGTTCAAAATCGTTCAAATTCCCTTCGTTTACCGCATAAATTCGTCCGTTATCTGGCATTTTCATGTCCGGATGCGAAAGGAAAAATTCTCCGATGCTTGGGTCCAGGGTAAAACCATTCACACCGTTACCTGTGGTGTATACTAGGATGGTGGACGATCCATATAGAACGTAGCCAGCTGCGACTTGTTTTGTTCCCGGCTGAAGCATGTCTTCCAGGGTTGCTTTGCTTCCTTGAGGAGACACACGGCGATATATAGAAAATATAGTCCCTATGGAAACATTGACATCAATGTTGCTAGAGCCATCCAAAGGGTCAAACAAAACGACGTACTTGCCATTTTGAGCTTGTTCGGATTCGAAAGCTAAAAAATCATCGTTTTCTTCGGATCCAATTCCACAAACTTCTCCGCCGTTAGAAAAGGCACGAATGAAAGCTTCATCTGCCACAACATCGAGTTTTTGCTGTTCTTCGCCTTGAATGTTTTGTCCACCTTGCGCACCCAAAATATGTTCAACCAAACCTGCTTTACGCACGTCATTACTAACAACTTTGGACGCTAAAACGATGTCATTAAGTAATCTTGAAAGCTCACCGGTTGCATAGGGAAAGTGACTTTGATTCGTCACGATAAACTCGTGCAGCGTGATCAATCTCGACATATGATTTATTTAGATAGAGAACATACTACCATGCTCGTTTCCAATTTGAATTGGATTGACGATTAAAGTAGGAATTAACGCATCATTTGTGATGATGTATTGCTCATAGTTTGTTGTCAGCGCAGACAAGAAATTAGACCTGTTTAGGTTCATAATTGCGATTAGATCGGCATCAACACTCACGGCATATTTAACTACCTCTTTATCGAAACCGCTTCGGGAAACAATAGCAGAAGTCATTTCGATGTTACGGTCTTTGAAAAAACTCTCTGAGAACGTTATGTTTGAAATCACTTGGTGACGTAGATACTCATCTGTTTCATCTGGAGTAACGACATGAACTTTAGAATTAAAGTATTTCGCCAAGTTGGCAACTATGGATAATTTTTGTTTTGTTTCTTTGTGTAAATCCATTGGAACGACGATGGAATCGTAACCTGTTGCTTTCACCGATTTTTCTTGTACGATGATGAAAGGAACTTGCGAGCTGGTCACCACTTTTAAGGCATGACTTCCAGTGATGTGTTGCCATCCATGCGCCCCATGGGTACCCATAAAAATCAACTCAGCTGTGTGCTCTGCAGCGAATGCTCCAATGTCTTCAAAAATACTTCCAATACGAACATTTGGCAACAATGAAACCCCTTCAGAAGCATGTTTTTCGATTACATTATTTAATTGCGTTAACGCATCTTGAATCTGGTTTTCTTTCGAAACGACGTGAATGAGTTGAACAACTGCGTTTAATGGTTTTGCTGTTGCAATCGCATGTTGTAGAGCGATATCCGCAACTGTCGTAAAATCATGAGGTACGATAAAAGTTTTTTGTTGCATAGTTGTATTTTTTACAAAATTAAGACAAAGTGACTAAAGAACGCACTAGTTTTATCTTTATTTTTGTGTGAAGGCGATTTACTTTTCGCTGTAAAAAAAAGAATATGCCAATTATTGGAAAACTCATCCAAAAAACCACTGCGTTAAGCTTTAAGCGGAATGCAAAAAAAGGGATTGATTACCGCCATCAATTGGAAGCCTTGCGCACCACCCTGGAACGCGCAAAAAACACAAAATTTGGTTTTGTTTATTCCTTTCATTCCATTTTAACAAAATCGGATGTCGTCTCGCAGTATCAAAAAATGGTGCCTATACTCGACTACGATCAATTTTATGAAAAATGGTTAAAAGAGTCGATCAATGGGGTGAAAGACCACACATGGAAAGGACGCATCAAATATTATGCTTTATCATCAGGAACAACAGGTTCTCCAAGTAAACGCATACCTGTCACTACTGAAATGATTCGATCGTTTCAACGTGTTAGTCTACGTCAGTTTTCCATTTTACACGAATTGAATCTACCAGAGGAATTTTATTCCGCCAGTATTTTGGCCGTAGGTGGTTCGACAAAATTGACCAAAAAAAGTACCCATATCGAGGGAGATTTAAGTGGTATTTTGAAAAAACACACCTCGATCATTGCGGCACCTTTTACTAAACCGTCGAAAAAAATCACCAATTTAAAAAACTGGAAAGAGAAATTACCTTTGATGATTGAGCAGGCTCCGAAATGGAACATTGGAATCATCGCTGGAATTCCAAGTTGGTGTATTTTGCTTATGGAAGAGATTGTCAAGCACTACAACTTGAATTCCATTCACGATATTTGGCCGAATTTGCACGTTTATGTGCATGGAGGCATCTACATGGAGCCCTACAAGGAACGCATGGAGAAATTGTGCAATCATAAAGTAGAGTTGTTGGATACTTATTTGGCAAGCGAAGGTTATTTTGGGTATCAAACCAGTCCGGATCGAAAAGGAATGAAGTTGTTAATGAATAATGGAATCTTTTTTGAATTTGTGCCCTTTAATTCGGAGTATTTTGACGAAAATGGAGAATTAATTCACCCGAATAAAGCGTTTACGATCAGCGAGGTCAAGGAGGGTATTGATTATGCCTTAGTGATTACTACTAATGCTGGATTGTGGCGTTACCTCATCGGAGATTTGGTTCGTTTTGTTGATTTAGAAGCACATGAAATTATTATTTCCGGTAGAATTAAGCAATTTTTGAGTTTATGTGGCGAACATTTATCCTTGGACAACATCAATCAAGGATTAATGAAGGTAGCGAAATCGAAAGGGGTTCACATATCTGAATACACGTTGTTTGCCGACGAAGAAGCTCAAAATCATTGTTGGTACATCGGTTCGGATGTTTTCATTGACCCCAAGGATATTGCTCATGAAATTGATCAAGAATTGGCCTTGATTAATGATGATTACGCATACGTGCGTAAATATAATTTAGCTGAACCCACGTTTCAAATCATTCCGACTCACCTGTTTTATGGATTCCTAGAGTCCTTAGGCAAGTTGGGTGCACAAAATAAGATGCCGAGGGTCTTGAATCAAGAACAGGCCAAAAAATGGTTGGAATTTCTTAGCGCAAACGGTTTCCGTTAAACATGGATTTTTTGGTAAATGTATAAGCGAAATTCACCTCGATGGAATGGCGGTAAGCACTTGAAATCGTTCCAAAATCTAGGTCGTAACTTAAACCAATGTCAACGGAACCATAAGTCAAGGCTACATAGGGAGCCATTGTACCCATTGATCGAAAATAACAGCCCATCAAGATTGATTGTGAATTCACTACATTCGTTATTTCTGAATTTCCACGAAATTTAGCACGGTAAAACAATCCCAAAATGGTTTCCTTGTGGGGCCCCTGAATATATTGCATAGCACTCAGTTCCATGTTCGATCGGTCATCCAATGCATACTTCATTTGGGTATGAAAGCAAAACTTACGGTACAAACGATCTGTGGTTAAGCTATTGTAGTTTAGGCTTGGTGAATTGACGTGCGCAATTGAAAAACCACCTAAAAAGGCAAATTGACCAGAACTTAAGTTTGGTTTGTTTCCAGGTATGTAGCGATAGTTCATTCCCAATCCTGCATCCAAATAAGAAAAAGAAGTAAAATCATTGGCTTCACCTGAGTAAACGTTGGGGTCTAATGAGCTACCATTCCATTGAGAATAATACAACAAGCGTGAAAAATCTGCACTCCGATTACAAAAAGCCGTTTGAATTCCAGCTGAAAGCCAATGACCCTTTGCCAGGGGTAAGTGGCCGCTAACGGAGGTACCGAAAGCCTTTTGACTCATTTTGGAATCTCCACCGACATCATTACTGAAGAAAACTCCAATTCCGGCATATGCCTTGTCGCTTTTTCTTGTCTTTCCAACGGAAAACTCGCCCATCCCATAACTGGTCATGAACTGCGTTCCTGCACCCAACCATTGGTTTCTGTTTTGTAAACTTATTTTCTCGTATCCTTGGTGCATGGAAGTGGCAGATGGATTCCATATCGTCATGGTTTTATCCATTTGCGTCAAATGGTAATCTTGCGCATAAACAGAAAAAACGAAAAAACAGGAAATAAAGAAAATGTATTTCATTGCTTATTAACGAATTAAGGTAATGTTGCCCGACATTTTTTTCGTAGTTCCTCCTACATAAGTTACGTCAACAATGTACGCATAGACGCCTGTATTCAGTAATTTGCCTTTGTAAGAACCATCCCATTTGAAGGATTTGTTGGTGGATTCAAACACCAGATTCCCCCATCGATCAAATATTTTGAACGCGATTGCTTCGATGTTTTTACCAACAATTATTTGATACACATCGTTGTCTTGGTTCCCTACCCCGTTTGGAGAGAAAGCAGTTGGAACATAAATTCCATCTGAACATTCAGGTGAACTTGAATTCGGATCACAAGGATTGAGTGGATCAGAACCTTGAGTTACCTCTAACGCATCGTTGTAGCCATCTCCATCCGTATCAGGATTATTTGGGTTGGTTCCAAGAACGCCTTCTTGTGCATCTGTTAAGCCATCAAAATCTGTATCTATTTGGCAACCTGGCAATGTATCATCTGGATCACAAGGATTTAAAGGATCAGAACCATTGGTTACCTCTGTGCCGTCGTTAGCTCCATCGCCATCGGTATCTGGATTGGTTGGACTTGTACCTGCCAAACCTTCCTGCGTATTGGTCAGACCGTCTCCATCTTGATCGCAAGGACCCGCATTCACATTAGGAATACATGGATTTGCATTGTCCGGATCTAGTTCATTCATGACTCCATCGCCATCCGAGTCAATAATACTTGATTCAAGCGCATCAATTAATCCATCTCCATCTGTGTCTAATGGAACCGCTGGATTCGCTCCTAGTTCTGCGCAATCATTTTCGCCATCGCCATCAGTGTCCACAACATTTGGATCGGTTCCTGCAGCAATTTCGACCGTATTCAAACATCCATCGCCATCTAAATCAGGAATATCTGGAACGAATACAGCCACGATGGTTTCTGGTCCATTAATGTTGATGAAGTTAGTATCTTGAGTGGCGCCAAGTCCCATCGGACCAGTGGTATAAGTCCAATGATCAAAAACGTAACCTGGATTCGCCTTAGCAGTAACATTTGTTTGTATTCCCCCAAAATACGTGGTAGACCAAGAATACGAGGGTGGTGTAATGGAGTTTACTTTCAGCGTTCCTGCATTGGCAGGAGAAACATCAAAAGTCACAGGGAAAGGGCCTGTTAATTGGTAACAATCGATCATTCCTTGTTCAAGGGCTAAACAACGTTGATTGATGAAATTACGCAATTGGGTAACCCTTGTTTGCCAGCCCGCATATGTTCCGCCCCACTTCGTACAATGAGCGGCCATTTCAGGAGCAATTTCATTGATCATGCTGTCAAGCAAAGCAAGCATATTCGTACAGCTAAAAGAAGTGTTAACAAGATCAATGTAGCGTGTGATATAGTATTGTTCAACAACTGGATTTTCATTGATCAATTTCTCCAAAATATCCGTGTGTCCTTGTCCGCCTGGATTTGGTAAATTTTCAGCATTACATGGGTCCGCATTTGCAGAAGGGTCAGGGATTCCAGTATAGTTTATATAATGACCAAAAGTTGCATCCATATCCCAAAGTGCATAACGCCATTTTTTCTTATCGCCATTGGGGTCCATTCCTCTCAACCAAGCTGTATTCCAGTTAAGCCAATCTTGATTTACAGTGTAAGAATTAATCATGAAATAATCAGCCAAAGATTCCCAATTTAACAAGGAATCAACATAAGCAAAATTGGCAGGATTGCCCATGTTGTTGGTCATAATATAGTTTCGAAGAGCATTCCAATTGGGCAAAGCATTTGGAGCGCCGTATTCCTGCCATGTTCCTCCCCATGTTTTTAAGTACTGTAAATTGTATTTATTTTGGGCGTAGTAGTAATCGGTGTAATCGTGATCATCCGCTTTCTCACGAATTTCGTAAACACCCCAGAAATTACCATTTAAATATACAACAGCCGGACGCCATGTACGCTCGTCTAATTTCATGTCAGCACGAATAGACAATGTGTGAATAAACGCATCTCTAATGTGAGCGCCTAGTTCAAAAGGGTAATTATCACTAGCCCCTGGTTTAAGAATCAATCTTTGGAATTCATCACGTGTTTTTTCAGGGAAAATTACGTGATCTATGTCACCATTATTTCCATATTGATCCTTACATATAAAATCGAATCCGCGTTGTGGATAAGACCATGAATCATTTCCATGTTTATTGAAATCTCCTTCTGCTTCGTCTACAAACGAACCATCTTGTTCGAATAATTCAAATCCACCAATTCGGTTTGCTGGATTTTGACTACCATTAGCTACTAAGGTATAAACACCTTGACTACACACCGAAACAACAGGCAAGGTATGTGTAACATTGATAAAATACGTATTTGTTTCGATGAATGAAGACAATGTTGTGCCGAAAGCTGCTGCCCGTAAAACCTTTGTTGTAGGGATATTGATTGGGCCTGAATAAATGGGGGAAGTGCCACTTGGATCTGATCCATCCAAGGTATAGCGAATGGTGGCGGTTGGATCAGCGCAGGTAATGGTGACGGTTTGTGCAGAAGGATAAAATCCAGGAGCTAAACTAAAAACGGGTTTTGGAGGATAAAAATTGACTGCTCCACTGTTATTGGCATTCGGAGTTGGTGTTGTAAATAATTTAAAATCTATAGCGCCATTTGTTGATCTACCAACGGAGTGATTTGCCTTCGTCAGGTGAACGATTTTGAATGAATCCACCACATTTCCAAAAGTATTCGATAAAATAATCCAATCTCCATCTGTTTGAGATAGGTTGAAATTTGGATGGTATTCGTTTCCATTGACCAAATCACGTTTGGTGCAAAAAACCATTTTGAAGCCATTTGCAGCAATGGATCCACTTGGAATCATCCATTTGGTCAAATTTGTAGACTTATCGGATAAATACCATCCTGTTAAATCGATGGGTGCAGCAGTTACATTCAATAATTCAATCCAATCTTCTTTTTGGCCGTAAGCATCCGAAGGACCGGTGATGTTTGAACATGAGTATTCATTGATGACAACCTGAGTATAAGCCATTTGCTGAATCGCAAATAGGAGCAAACTGAGTATGAGTTGTTTCATAGTTTTTGGTTAAGAGCGACTAAAATTAACGAAAAGCGTATCAATTTCCAATTATGCAGACGACATATGTTTACTCAAGTTGTTTTTTTTGTTAAAATTGCATGAACAAAAACGCATCGACTATGAAAACCGGTTTAAACCTCTTATTTTCAATCACGCTCTTGAGCCTTATTTTTTCTTGTAAAAAAGTTGAGGGACCTGGAGGTGGTGCAACGATTAAAGGAATGATTCAGGAGCAAAAATACAATGCCCTTGGCAACGTCATTGCGGAATATCCTGCTGGTGATCAAGATGTGTATTTAATTTACGGAACAGAAGATCAGTTTTACGATGATGATGTTAAAACGAGTTATGATGGCTCTTTTGTGTTTAATTACTTGCAAAAAGGAACCTATACTTTATTTGTTTATCAAGATGATGCGAGTCAGCCAAGTGGCACAAGCGTCGTGAAGCAAACCTTTGAAATAAACGAAAAAAACGAAGTGGTCGACTTAGGAACCATTAACATCAAAAAACTGTAATGAAATCTTTCGTTTTAACGGTTATTTTCATGCTTTCGTTGACTCAATTACAGGGTCAAACAACAGTTTTCCAAGTTTGGAATGAGCTTGGAACAAGTGGAAAAATAGCAAAAGATTGGTCATACGGAATAGATTTAACAACTCGATTTAGTGATGTCGGAATTGCCACGGTTTTTCCGCAAGTTTCCATAAAATACAAATGGAACAAATACATTCGTCCGTCCATTGATTATCGGATGATTATGAACCGAGAATTAAACGGCAACTATTTGAATAGTCACCGAATTAACGGAAACCTGCAATTTTCCTACGCATTAAAACGCCAATCCTTTGGTTTTAGGGTGCGTTATCAATATTCATTCAATCGATTAGTTGGAACCTATGAACCTGAGTTTGATCAAGCCTTTCGCTTCAAACCGAGTTATACTTACGACATCAACAACAGTATTTTGACCCCCAAAATGAGTTGTGAATTCTTCTATAATCCATCAAGTGGCGAACAAGGGAAACAATTTACCCGCATTCGTTATTATGCTGGACTCTCTTTAGAATTGAATGGACCGCATGAACTTGAGCTGGGGTACTTCTACGATCAGCGCATCAATAAAGCAAATCCCGTTAACAGAAGCGTTTTGAATCTGTCTTATTCCTATGCCCTAGGAGCACAGAAGAAAGAAAAGCCTAAGCAAGGCAGAGGAGTGCGTTTTTTATAGATCTTATTCTTCGTACCTATTTTCTGCTAAGCGATCAATCACTTGTTGTAAATTTTCCAGTTTCTTTTCTTGGCGCATTTGGATAGCAGTCTGCGTGAAATACTGGTGTTGTTTTAAGAATTTGACTTGGATTTCATCCCATTGTTTTCGGGATTGGATTTTTCCCATTTCAGTCAATTCTTTCCGCAGTCGGTCAGCGATCTCCTCGAAATCATCGGTTCCTAAATAATCTAAATCCGCATCGCAGATGATTTCCTGTAACTTATTAATGGGTTTGTGAGGCAATTCGGTTGCGTGAATCAATTCCACTATGGTTTTTACGTGTTGTTCGGTATAACCATATTTTGGCAGGATTTCGGTTGCCATCCTTGCTCCGATTTCCTCATTGTTATCGTAGCGTTCGATGAAACCTGCATCGTGCAGAATAGCAGCCGTTTTCAAGAGGAATAGTCCTTCATCTGTTACGCCTTCGAGTAAGGCAATGCGCTCTACTGATTTCACCACATCTTTTGTGTGTCTCAGTGAATGATAATACAGCTTATCGGATAAATTTTTCTCTAAAATGGAGAGGACATTGTGCTCCGTCTTGTAATATTTAATGGAGCTATAATGGTGTAATTTTTTAATTTCCTCAAAACGAGAATTTGGCTGAAGTCCTTCGCCGTTAACAGACAACTCTGGTTTGATGCGGTTTACGACATATGTATCGACTTTTGCGCGCGATTTCGTCAGTGCTTTTCCTTTGTATTCACATTCAAAATAAGGTTCGATGTGCTGAAAGGTATGTCCTGTTATGGTGACCTTCCCAGGTTCACCGAGCATTTCCATTCGCTGCGCCAAATTTACGGTTGAGCCCCAAATATCATAAGCTAAACGAATGTTTCCAATGATTCCAGCAATGACCGGACCTGTATTGATCCCTATACGTATTTCCCAAAAATCTTCGTGATCTGCGATTGCCTCATATTTGAGTTTATCCATGAAAGCCTGGATTTGAAGTGCAGCAGTACACGCATCAATTGGATTGGTGGAGTTTTCAATTGGAACGCCTCCTGCACACATATAGGCATCCCCAATGGTTTTAATTTTCTCCAAGTTATTTGCTTGAATGATTTCATCAAATTTCTGAAAGAGGATGTCCAATTTTGATACAATTCGACTTGGCTGCATGGTATCGGAAATTCGGGTAAAACCGACGACATCCGTAAACATCACCGAAACTTGTTGAAATCCTTGTGCTTTGACTTTTCCTGAACGTTTCAATTCGATCACCACCTCTGAAGGCAGCGTATTATTCAACCATTGTTCTGTTTTATCCTTTTCCTTTTGCAATAATGCTTGTTGTTGAAGTACTTTGTTTTTTTCTTCCTCAATGAGTCGGTTTTGTTCTTCAATTTTGGTTTTTTGCAAGCGGATTTCACGGGTTCTTTCAGCGATTTTCACTTCTAATCGAACTTGGTTTCTTCTGGATCGTTCAATTCTACTGCGAATAAAAATAAAAATGGCAAAAAATAGGATGATGGTTGTTAAAACCCAAAACCACCAAGTTTGCCAAAAATGAATTTCGCGGGATAATTCGATCATGATAAAATAGTTGAATGTATGCTCTAAACAAATTTACGCATTAACCCGTCTAAAAAGAGAAATTGAACATAAAAAAAGGGGCCTAAGCCCCTTCGATTAATAGTATGTCTTTTTTGGAGTTGGTTTATTGATTGGTTGTTTGCTTTTTTGAACATTGAATCCTACGTTGATTCCAGCAAATCCACCTCCCTTTTGGGATGTATAGAATAAATTCACTGGCACATTTAAGGATCCTGCACGGAATGTGCGTCCAAAACCAACAACAAAACTGGTGCTAAGTTTTGAGCTTCCGCGCATGTCTAAGTTTTCTTCAAAGGTATACGCTTCATTTAGGGTAACTTGGTTGTTGGCCGCATATTTGACCCAATCACTTTCAGAAAAGTACTTGCCATTTTGGCTGTAAAGATTATCTGTGTCAAAAAATCCATTAGAGGTGTGTTTCACACTCAATCTTGGTCCAAAAGCAAATTCCCATCCGCTTTTCCCAAAACGGAATCCATTCATTAAGGTAAATGAAGGCAAGAATTTTCCTTGCTCCAAACCTGAAACATTGATGATTCCTTCTACCAACGCAGAGAAATTTTCTGTCCCTACGTATTGTCCTTCGAATTGGTAACCAATCATGGAAACGAATGGTGCAATATCCAAACCGCCTTCAGAAGTTGATCTTGTAGCAAACTCATTCAAAGAACCTACAAGTGCTGCTCCACCAATTCTTGGACCAGAGTTATTGATTTTACCAATATTATTGGAAGTAATGACTTCATTTTTAAACGCCAATCGGTCGGCAATGACTTTGTCTACTGTGAAGCCATGCATTTCGTACAATAAAATTTCGATCATGCGTTGAATTTCCGTTTCCTGGTTATCGAATTCCTTCACAGAAGATTTGTACAATGTTTGATTTTTAACATCCACGATTTTAATGGTCAAAGCGATTTTATTTCCGAGTCCGTCAACGCTTCCACACATCACATAATTCACGTTCAATTCCGCACCCAGTTTCAATAAACAATTTTGGCCATAACATTGTGAACGGTATTCTTCTTTTGCTTTCAAGACATCAGCCATGTCGTATTCATCATAGACTTTATACTTGTTTAATTTGATTGCTTCTAAGCGCATCATCTTGGCAACTGATTCCGGTTTAACGGTTAAACCGTTAACATTTGGGTTTGCTACTGCAATTGTAGGAACTTGATCCGTTTGTGCTTGACTAAAGATTCCGATTAGGCAAGTGGTAAGAAGTAAAATTGTTTTTTTCATCTTGTTTAAATTTTATACTGCAAATATTTCTGCATTTTACACTTAAAACAAAACTGAATATAGCAAGGGCGGGGTGTTCATTTGCGTTTTTCGCAACTACCCATTGAATTCAATATCGGCCTCAATTTTCTTTCGGAACATATTGATTGTTTTTTCAAACTCAAAGAAATAATTATTTCGTTCTTTTTCGTTCACCAGACTGATTAAACTAGAATTCGCTAATTGCTTATCTAGAACCTGTTTCGTGTCGGACACATATTGTTCATCAGTCGTTTGCAAGTAGTTCATGATATTATGTGTCACATAAAGTCCTTTTTTATCCTTGCTTTCGTAATAGAATGCCGCATCTGAATTAATGGTTTCGTTCAGGTACATTTCAAACTGATTTCCTTGTTCGGGAGCTTGCGTTCCATAAATGAACTTTTTACCGCAATCTGCTTGTGCTTTCAAATGCTGAGAAAACATGATGGCACGATCGCAAAGAAAAAGAGCATAGGAAGGGTCTTCAAACATATTTGATTTGAAGTAATACAAGATTTGGCGCATAAATCCGCGCATAAGTTCCGGGTCAAAAATCTCAACGGACGGAATCGAATTGTAGGCCGCGACGATATTATGGCCTAATTCAAAGGCTCTTTCCGTAATTTTTTCATGTCGGAAGAGCATGTTTTGGTATTCTGGAATCTGCAAGTGTGTTTTTGCCCAGAAGAACAAGCGAAATCGAAGTAATTGCGGAACGTTTATTAGTTGGAAGAAATGAACATTATTGATCGTTAGAATGATGCGAGGATCCTCCAATGATTTCAGTCTTCGAAAGGATTCTAATATGCCTTCTAAATAGGATTCTAAGCTAAAATCAAATGCATTTAGTGGCGTATACCCAAAAACGACATTTCCTGCTTTTTGCTCAATGAGTGCATCAAAGGAAATATCAAATGCTTTACAGATTTTTTGTACTTCAAAAATGGTTAAGGCTGTTTCACCTCTCAATCTGCGGTATGCTGCATCCTGACTGACGTGTAATACATCGCTCAGTACGTATCCCATGGAGTCACCCCCACTTAATTTAACACGAACTAAATTTAAAAGATCCGATTGGAGCCTGTGCATAGTTAAAATTTATAAAACCACGTGCACATTGGCACCGGGAATGAATAACGTGTTGAGTTCACTTCTTGATTTTTTTCCTTGGTGGACTTCCCAATTACTCCTGCAAGGGAAACTTGAAATGCCGTATTTTCCGATTTTTGGAAACGCATTCCAGGCATAATAATGGCATTGACTGAATTCATTGTTTGCGTGGTAGATTGAATAGGTCCAACAATGGTATGTGTGGCAAATCCACTCACCGGTTCGTAAGCATACGTGATAGATTGACTTCGGATTTCTTCAGACCTACTTCCCATCACAAGCATCATATCTACGATAAAACTGGCTTTTTTACCCACAGAAGCGATACCGGCAATTCCAATAATAGGTGCCTTGGTCGTTGGGATTTTAAAATTAACTGGTGTTAAGTTTGAATAATACCAATCGCCTTGTTCGATTGGATAGATTCCAGGTTCGTACATTTGTTCTCCCGTCTTAATTCCTGTGTTTAAATATGCGTATCCCAAAGACAATGTCACGTTGTTTTTTCTATCGCCATAGGTCGCCATTGCCCAATGCAAACCGCCGTAACCTCTCCCTTGATTGAGGTAGCCAGCGCTTCCGAGTAAGGTGCCAAGTCCAAAATTCAACTTTTCATTTCTAGTAGGAATGGTGTATTTCATTGCCAGAACGATTGGACTAGCTATCCACGTGGCCATGACTCCAACTGAAAACCGATTACTCACCGAAAAATGTACTTCTGGTCCATACAAATTAATGAGTGCGTAATTCTCGTTTTTTTCAATGGGAAAAGCATTTGCGCTAAATTGATACCTCGTGGTAAAAACACCCGTTCCTCTGTACTCATTGTTTTTAAATTCCAATTCCGGGCGTATCATTTTTATGGATTGAATATCTGCCTTGGGAATATAAATTTTTCCTAATGAATTTGTTTCCAGCAACACTTCACGTCCGTCGTCGCTGATGATTTTCCCGATGTATTCTTGATTGTTAAATTTTAAGACCCTATATAAATTCGTGTCAACAGGATTCGTTTGAGCAGCAAGGTCATTCCATTGGAATATGACAAAAAACAAAACGATGAGTGAAAGTACTTTTTTCATTGGTTGAATTTTAACAAAAATAAACTTTATTCTTCTTCGGAATAACTCCGATGTACACGCGTTGAAATGGATGTCAAGATTTCATATGGGATTGTTTGACAAGCACTTGCGAAATCTTCCAGTGATTGATTTGGTCCAATAACCTCCACCATTGTTTTAGATTCAACTTGAAGCTCTCCAATGTTTACCATGATCATGTCCATGCAAACCCTTCCCACGACCGGACAGCGTTGCTGTTGAATGTACACTGCTCCTACCCCATTGCTTAATGATCGTTTAAATCCATCGGCATATCCAATGGGAACTATAGCAATTTTCATGTCTTTATCCGCAATAAAAGAACAGCCATAGCCGACACTTTCTCCTTTTCGAACGGTTTTCACTTGAGAAATGCTGCTCGTCCAATGAATCACTGGTTTTAGTCCTTGTGCAAAGGTTTTATTCGAGCTGATTCCAAAAAGTCCTATGCCAATTCTAACCATGTCAAATTGTGCAGTTGAAGCATGTGCTATTCCTTCTGAATTTAGGATATGGCGGATAAACGGATAAGAAAGTTGTGCTTCAAATTCATGGCAAATTGCTTCAAAAAGTTGAAGTTGATTTTGAGTAACCTTGGAATTTGCTTGATCTGCATCGACCAAATGGCTGTAGACGCTTTTCACCATTACCTCAGGTTGAGATGCCAGAATTTCGATTAATTGTTGAACTTCATCCGGATGAAATCCAAGTCGTTTCATTCCCGTATCCATTTTTATGTGAATCGGAAAACCTGTTTTATCTTGTGAGATGAGCACTTTTACCAATTCATCGAGTTGTTTGAAGTCATAAATGGCAGGTTCGAGATCATCTTGAACGCACGTTTCCATTCCTTCCTCTTCAGCATTCATCACAAGGATTGGGGATTTAATCCCAGCCTTTCTCAGTTCATGTCCCTCGTCAGAATACGCCACACCAAAATAATGAATGCCTTGTTTTTCCAAATACCTTGCTAAGGTGGTAAGTCCAACTCCATACGATTGTGCTTTCACCATCGCTAACATATTGGTTTCAGGACGAAGTAGGCTTTTGTATTGATAGAGGTTGTGTTTAAGTGCTGATAGATTATAGGAAAGTTGTGTTTTATGGTGTTTCAATTTTAGGCGATTGGCCACTCGCTGCATATACCGAGCACCTTTCACTAAAACCACTGCATTGGTAAAATCAAGGTTTAATTCTTGGTCTTGAAGTAAAAAATGAACTTCCTCCACTTGGAATTGCTTGCACAAGTCCTCTAATTCCTTTTTTTGGTGTTGATTTTCTGCTGTTAATCCAACCAAAACCATGCGCTTTTTATCCCCCGAAATGGAAAGTTGATAGGACAAAGAACTTTTAAAGGCTTCTTGGTCCATTGTATAAGTATCATTAATGATTAAAGCGTTCGAAATCCCTTCAAACGTCTCTAACCTCATCGCAAGATGCGGGAGTGATTGTATCCTACTTGCTTCGATTTCAGTCCAAACTTTAGCAGCATGGATGGCCAAGTTTGCTTGTTGCGCACTGATTTCATCCATGAACGGGATCAAGGTTTCGAATTCTTTCTGACGAACAGCTGTTTCTGCTTTCAAATCTTTAGGCATTGGAATTCCTTCCGGAACGAAGACAACTTCTGCAGCAGAGAAGATCGAACATAATTCATCTTGATATGCTTCATAATTCGGGAAAGCAGCACAATGAGTGGCAAGCACATTAGTGAGTACACCATGCGTCGGTTGAACCATTTTGGTGAGTTTTTGCATTTCACCAGGCTGTGTAGCTGCGACTTCGAGTATTGCTAAATCCGCTGTTTTTGGTAATTGCAAAATGGACAAGGCTACTCCGAGTTGTGAGTTGTAGCTTTTTGGACTTCGGAAAACATGAAGTTTCCCCGACAACAAATGATACATCCATTCTTTGATGGTTGTTTTTCCCAGGCTTCCGGCTATCGCTACTATTGGATAACTTAATTGTTGACGGTAATGCATCGCTAATTTTTGCAAGGCTCCTAAGACATCTTCCACTACGATGAAGCAAGCATCTGTCCAATTGTTTTCTGGCACATCTTGGACGACAAAGACCCGCACTCCTTTAGCATATGCATCCGGTATGAAGTCTATTCCATTTCGAAAGGAACCATTTAGGGCAAAAAACACCAATCCAGGGATTGGGTATATTTTACGTGAATCAAATGCCACTTCTTGAATCAAACCCTTGAAAATCGACCCATAATTTCGGCCATCCAATTGCTTGGTTAATTCCTGATATGTCAGTTCTAGCTTCACCTTATTTCTGCTGGTAACAAGTTCGACAAAGGGGGCGGTATTTTTCTACCGCACCAACCAATACTTGTTCGGTTTGTTGAACGGTTCTTTGCGAATAGTGCGCCAAATTTCCACAAGAAACGCAAATGGCATGAACTTTTGTAACGTACTCGGAAATAGCCATGAGTTGCGGCATCGGGCCAAAAGCCACACCTTGATAATCCATATCTAATCCAGCAACAATCACGCGGACGCCTTTATTCGCTAATTCATTGCAAACCGATATAATACCTGGATCAAAAAACTGAGCTTCATCAATGGCCACGACTTTTTGATTGGTCCAATTGGACAAAATTTCTTTGGATTCGTTGACAATGATAGCTTCAAACGAAGTTCCTTTGTGACTTACCACATGTTTTTCACTATAGCGATTGTCCAACATTGGCTTAAAAAGAATCAACGCTTGGTTGGCAAATTCAGCACGGCGGATGCGGCGAATCAGTTCTTCCGTTTTTCCTGAAAACATGGAGCCACAGATTACCTCTATCCACCCATTGGTTCTACCATCTACTGGAAATTGCTCTAAAAACATAAACGCATCATTGTTAACATTTATTTCAAAAGAAATGACGACAAATCGTTGCAGCAATCAGCATGTTTTCTAATTTTGATCACGCAACGTTACAATCAACCCTTTGATTTGATAACGAAGTTAGTAACTTAAATGAAAAGTCCGAAAAAAGCATGCCCTTATGATGAAAACTATCTTATCAAATTTGACACAAAAACTTTCCCAATTAGAATCGGGGGATTTGTCACAAGCGGAAATGGAAAACTTGGTCGACGATGCCAAAGAGTTGTATGAGCGATTGGTTGTGTTGCGCTATAAAATTTACGAAACAAACGTGCTTGGTCCACGCGAGGAAGTTAATCCACTTATTTCCGCTCACATTGAACCCATCTCCGAGGTTTCTGAAAATCAACCTTTTGACTTATTTGAAATGAATGTGGAGGAGGAAGTAGCAGAAGAAGTTCCATCCGAAGAAGCGGAAGCGCACATAGTAGAATTTGAGGAAACAAGCGAAGAACATTCAGAATTAGAAGTGGCTATGGACCTAACGGAAGAAGTAGCTGCCGAACACGAAGTGGAAATGCCCATCGAACAAGTATTTGTAGAAGAGGTCAGCCATTCGAATCCCATTCAGGAAGAATTTCAGGTAGAAGAATTATTCAGCGCTGAGGAACCCGTAAAACTTGAGTTACCCGAAGAACCTAAAGTGGAATTGGTCGCTGAAGAAGTGGTTCACAATCAAAAACCACAGGTAAATGTACTCGATGAAATAAAAGACCTTGAAACTACCTCCATTAATAGTGCTTGGATCTTGCAAATCGAGCAGAGCATTCGAGCAGATCGTTCTGTTTTTCCTTTGGATACCTTGATCGGTTCCTTTTCATTAAATGAGAAGTTACAATTCATAAACGAGCTTTTTGAAGGATCGAGCGATGCTTTTTCAACGGCAACAAAAAAACTAAATGACCTTGCAGACATGAAAGAGGCACGTGAGCAACTTTGTGCTTATGCTACAGATCATAAGTGGGATTTAGATTCGGAAATTGTGGAAGATTTTATCTTTAAAATTTGTCGTCGTTATGCGGCATCTGGTTCTTAGTTTTTTCATTTCCTTTGCTGTTTCTGCTCAAAGTGATGAAGCAAAAACATTTATTGAAACACTTTGTTCCCCGGAATTTCATGGAAGAGGGTATGTCGATGGTGGTGATTCCATTGCCGCACAATTCATCGCCAAACACTTTAAAAGCCTTGGCTTACGACCTTTAAATGGGAGTTATTTTCAAGCCTTTTCTTTTCCCGTTCAAACATTTCCAGGTGCATGTGAACTAAAAATAGATGGTCAAGCATTGATTCCCGCTGTTCATTACCTTGTTGCACCTAACTCTGGTCCTTCGTGTGCTACATTCGATTGTAAAAAGGGCAACTCCTATCGGGTAGTTATGTGTCCTTCGGAGGCATTGTATAAATCCACCGCAAGTTTTTATCCATGCCCGAAGAATGCTATTTTAACCGTGCGGACAATTGGAATGAGTCCAGACAGTTTGAAAGTCATTAAGACACGGATGCGCGAATTGAGCACCTTTGCTCCTGTGATGGAGATTACGCGAGAAAAATTTACTTGGTCTGTGAGTCAAACAGCAAATGCCTATCCATTCATTCAGGTACAAGATTCGGTTTTTGAACGAATGCATCCCGGCAATATCGATCTACACATTGAAACACGTTTATTGCAGGATCATGTCGCTAAAAATGTCATCGGTTATTTACCTGCAAAAAAACGCTCAAGAAAAAAACCGTATTTATTTATCACGGCACATTATGACCATTTGGGTCGAATGGGGAAAGCAAGCTATTTTCCCGGAGCAAATGACAATGCGAGTGGAAATGGCATGATGTATTCGATTGCACAGGAATTAGTGAAAAAACCACTTGACAATTTCAATGTCGTTTTCATTGCCTTTGCTGGAGAAGAGGTTGGTTTATTAGGGTCAACGTACTTTGTTGAGCATCCGATTATTCCACTGAAAAGGATTCGCTTTGTTCTCAATTTAGACATTATGGGGAGTGGTGAAGAAGGCATTACCTGTGTGAACTCAAGCCTTTTCAAACCTGAATTTGATCGACTGGTACAACTGAATGATTCGTCGCATTATTTATCCTTGATAAAACCAAGGGGGCCAGCAGCGAATTCGGACCATTATCCGTTCACTCAGGAAGGAGTTCCGGCATTCTTTATTTATACGATGGGGCCTAATAAGAACTACCATGATGTTTACGATCAATTTAACGCATTGTCTTTCGCTAAATTTGATTCGATTCAAAAACTATTACTAGAATTCCTCCGAGGATTTTAAATCACGAACCAAAAACAGTGTTTGGGAAATAATGATGGTCAGTGCTATCCCTAATAAATGAAGGATAATCGCCGTAGATTGCTGGGTATAAATGAGCGCTAAAGAAATGGAGAGAAAGGAGAGTAATTGAACAGTAATCATGATCAACAAGCGAAAGGTGTTTGCTACTGGATCATTTTTTTTCTTCACGTAAAGAATGAGCAAACCTAAAAGCGAAATAAATGCAGCAGAACCAATGCAAAAAAACGCATCTTTGGCAGGTAAATTAGACCAAGGAGTTTTTGTAAAAAAAAAGAAGAGCACAAAAATTCCGAGGTAGATCAATCCCAAATTCCGTGCAGATTTATTCATGGTCATTTTTATTGATTTCCATTACTTCTCGGATGATCAAATACAATCCAGCTGCCACGCCAGTCAATCCCAAGGAAATGGTCCACCAGGGCGTACTTAATTGAAATTTTTCATCTAAAAAGTAACCTAGGTAAGTAAACGAGGTGATTACACCAGCCATTTGAAGGCCGGCACTCGTTAAACGCAAATAAGGAGAAAGTTTTTGTTTCTTGTTCTCTTTTCGATTATTCATCGAATTCGAAATCAGTTTTCACACTTGTATTTGAAATCGGTGATTTCATCACACAAGCACCTTCAAAAAATGCACCCTCTTCGATGTTCAGTTTTAAGGTTTGAATGTCCCCATTAATCCGTGCGGTTGAACGCAGGACTAATAAATTTTCAATGGTTAATTCGCCGTCCATTGCACCATCGATTTCGGCATTGACACACACTAAGTTTCCTTTTATTTTTCCGGATGTTCCAACAAACACTTTCCCAGAACAGGAAACATTACCAATGATTTCACCTTCAATCAATAAATTTGCATCAGAAACGATGTCACCAGTAATTTCCGTACCGGATAAAATTTTATTTAAACGATCACTTTGATCGTGTGTTGAATTTCCACCAAATAACTCTTTTCTTAACATAACGGGCTAATAATTATCGTCGTAAAATACTTTATAATCATCAAATTTCGACGTTTCTATTAACTTTTTCAAATTTTCTTGATTAATTATGTAAATTTTATTGTTTTGGAAGTCATCTAAGTACTCAAATCCAGCCTTATAGGCATTAATATATTCACTCGCAATCTTAGCTGTTTGGAATTCCTGCACAAGAATAAAGTTTGTTTCATTCAAGGTCATTTTTTGAGAAACTTTGACTTTGGCCAATTTAAATCCCTTCCCCGAGAAATCAGAAATCGCATTTCGCGCTTCTTCTATGTCTTCATCGGTATCCAATAAAACAATGACATATTGAACGGCATTAGGGACATCAATAAAAATTGATTTCTTGTCAAAATTGGCAGGAATTGACTTGGAATAACCATTTTTTATAATGTCCAACATTTCCTTCGCGCGGGTAGCCTGATCGGATTTTGGTTTCTCTTCAATAATGCGCGTTAAACGGGGGACTAAATCCTGTTTGTTCTCGTTTAGTTGTCCAAAAGCGAGGGCATTTAGCAACATGTATTCAGCTCTGTAAGCATTCGAAAGATCGTTGTCAACGATTAATTGGGATTCAGCCAAAACTTGCGAGAAACTTTCTTGGTTGTACTTTTCGAGTAGTTTCAAGTATTTCTGTTGGTCTTTTAATGCGCTTTCTTTTTGTTTCACATAAAAATCTGGATCTCTGAAATAATTTGCTGCATCTGAATTTGGGTAGTTTTTAAGGATATGCTTCTTGAAAACCTCCGCTTGATCTGTCCCTTCATTCAGTTTATACAACTGGAATGCCGCGGATAAATCCGTCATATTTGTTTGTTGCTTATCCAAGATGGCTTGGAATTGCGCTGCCGCAAGATCCATTTCACCAAGTACTTCTTTGTATAGTACACCAGCGCTATAAAGTGCTTCAAACAATCGTTCTTCCGATTGCGCATAAGCAGAATCAGTCAGTGGGATGTTTTTCAAAAGTGTTTCGATGGACAAAGAATCGTTCTCAAGGGGAGAATCATTGGTCACTAAACTTGAATCCTGCTCGCTTGGATTTGCGGCAATATTCATCACAATCTTGTCACTTCTTCTCCAATCGTCTTCATTTTCGCGCTGTCCCCAAAGTTTTCTAAATTCATTGTAGCCATCCTCCCGTAGTTTGGGATTGTTAAAAATGAACTTATTTGAATTGTTGACCACGCCAGTTGGAGCTTGATTCTGTTGAAGCGCCAATAATTTCGCCGCTTCTTGTTCTTTTCGGCGTTGTTGATCGCGTTTCATTTCCTTCAAGGTTTCCTTCAAGAAATCTTCACGATCTTTCTCCGTCATTTTCGCAATGCGTTGAACGGAATCTTCAAAATTGGCCGTTTCAATTGCTTTTACAAGATCTGCTAACTTGATGGCTTTATTTTTAACGAGGTCACCATTCGGATAGTCTTCGTTTATAAATCGAGCACTCGAATCATAATATTTCTGTGCAGAAACATAGTCTTTAGTGTTAAAAGATAAATCCCCCAATTTCTCATAGGACATTGCTTTCTGTCGTTTATTGGTGGTGGAGAAAAACGCCGATTCTGTTAGATATGATTTCGCTTTAACTTGATCATTTCGATTGATTTCAACCATTGCCATCGCGTAAAAAATCTGGTCTTTGAATCCGGCATTCTTTGCATCTCTCAACATTCTTTTGAGGTCCTTTGCAAGTCGCTCACCACCTCCAACCATGGCCCTATTCAATCTTGCATTGAACGAGATGTCAAACGGTGCAGCTGCTTTCATAGCTTTTGAGAAACATTTCTCCGCTTCCGGAAATTGATTGGCGCGTTGGTAGAGTTGAGCGAGAATGAAATTCAAGCGCGCTTTTTCTTTGCCATTCTTACATTTTTCTATCGCCAAGACTAACCCGTTGATTGCTTCCTCGAAATCGTTTCGTTTCAAGGATAAATCTGCATATGTTTTGTGTATGTCAAACTGAAGACTTGTATTCATCTCAGGGCCTTCACTTTTTTCTTTCTTATTAAGAAAAGGAATGTAATCTTTGATTGTTTTTTTCTTTTGCAGTTGTGCAATTTCGTTCAATCCGTCTAAAATTAATTTGGCATCCGCAAATTTTCGTTGTTCGATGTAAATTTTGGCAATCCAAAGTTCAGCTGTATAGGTAGATGGGTCTTTTGCGAAAAATCGTTTAACAAATTGAAAATTACTCAGCGCACGATCGTAATCTCTTCGGTAAAACAACGCTTGTCCAACGGTTAACCACGTTTCGTCAATCCAAGTGTTGTATTCCGCTTGTTTGTAAAACATGTTTTCTGCGCTGGGCATGCTGTGATTGAGAATTACTTTCGAGCATTTCGAAACCGCCGTGTCGATGGCTGGAAGCATTCCTTTGACTTCACTTTCGTTGGGCAGTGGATTAATGGGCAAAATGCCGTAAAAATCATCTACTCGACTACCGTTATAGGTTTTTAAGGAAACCCTTAATAATTCCTGTGCATTGAAATGTCCATTGAACCTCGCAGTTGTGTAATGATAGGTTCTATTCACGAAAGTATTGGTCTCTGTAGAGCAAGCTCCTAAAAGAACAAGAGCAAACAATAGAAAAGAACTACGCTTATAGAATTTTATCATAATTTGGATAACCAGACTAATATAACTGAAAATGCCGGTTTTTATTTTGTGCTAAGCAATATTTGTAAAGACTTGTTGAATGTCGTCATCGTCTTCGATTTTATCCAGCATTTTTTCGATGTCGACTAATTGTTCTTCCGTAAAATCTACCGGTGTTGTTGGAATGCGTTTCAAACTAGATTTTTGCACCTCAATTTGCATATCTTCCAGTGTTTTTGCAATGGTTCCGAAAGAAGTGTAATCTCCGTATACAATGATCAATTCCTCTTCGATTTCAATTTCCTCACATCCTGCATCGATTAAATCGAGTTCCAACATTTCCGGATCCATTTCTGGCGTTTTTACAATCTCGAAGACACTTTTACGTGCAAACATGAATTCCATTGAACCATTTGGAACCACCATCCCTCCTGCTTTATTGAAATAAGATTTAACGTTCGCAACGGTTCTTGTGGGATTATCCGTGGCACACTCTACGTATACTAAAACACCATGTGGTCCTTTGCCTTCGTAGTTGACTTCAGTGAAAGAAGCGACGTCTTTTTGAGCCGCACGTTTAATTGCTGACTCAATGTTGTCCTTTGGCATATTCTCCGACTTCGCATTTTGAATCGCAGTTCTCAACTTAGCGTTGGTCGCTGGATCCATTCCCCCTTCTTTTGCTGCCATGGTAATGGCTTTACCCAATTTCGGGAACATTTTAGACATTTTGTCCCAACGTTTTTCTTTTGCTGCTCGGCGGTATTCAAAGGCTCTTCCCATAATTTCAATAATTTAGGCAAAAATAGGGAATTCAGAAGGAAATTTCAAGTGTGTGGCTAGGAGTTTTGTACGAACTCATTCACGGGATTGTTTGACTTAAAAATTAATGATACTTTTATTCTACTAAACTAACATAAAGGATGAAATCCCTATTATTCAACCTGTTTATACTCTTTTCAATCTCCATTCATGCACAAAATTGGTCTCCATCAGGTGCAAATTGGACCTATTCTTATTACGGGTTTTTTCCAGGATACGTGGATGTTTTGTACAGTGGCGACACGATCATTGATGGTCAGACTTCTAAAATGCTAACAAAAACCTTTCACGGAATCGATTGGAACATGACGCTTGTAAGCAATGTATTTGCGAAAGACTATACCTATGAAAATAATGGTGTGGTTTACATTCGTTATCAAAATCAGTGGGACACCCTATACCATTTCAATGCTCAAGTGGGCGATCATTGGAGGATGGCAAAGCAACCTGTTGCAAACGTTTGTCCGCAAAACAGCCGATTAAACGTTTTGGCTACGGGAAATAAACTAATCAATAATGAAACCCGGAAGTACTTAGTGGTTGATTTTTGTAATCCAGACCTAAGCTCTTTGGGATGGGGGCAAGATACCATTGTCGAAAACATTGGATTCATTGGGTCCTACTTTCTTCCTTACGATCAATTTGATGGAGCATTAGACGCAAATGAAGGTGGGCCTTTTCGTTGCTACACCGACGATAATTTTGCTACATATGCACCGCATTACAACGGAGCATGTGACTACATTGTAGGGATGGAGGAGCTTTCTGGCTCATCTAGCTTTATCATATATCCAAATCCAATACAAAATGACATTCACATTCCTTTTGACTTCATAAATAAGTTTACGCGTTACACGCTATATTCTCTTGATGGTAAAATTCACCAAATGGGTTATATCTCGGAAAACATTCCGGTACATCATTTAAAAAGCGGGAATTATCTTTTAGAAATTTCGAATGAAAGTGAAAAGAAGTTTGCTAAAATTCTGAAGTTAGACTAGGCTAAAATTTGGCTGATGTAATTTAAGATGGGTTCTTTTCCGAATCCTGACGTGGCAGACGTTGTAAAAAGGGGCGGTAGTTCCTCCCAGTATTTCAACATTTCTTTTTTGTATTTCGCTAAGTTCTTTTGAAGTGCAGTACTTGAAAGTTTATCAATTTTAGTGAAAACCATTGAGAAAGGTAGGTTTTTCTCTCCGCACCAATTCATGAATTCTAAATCAATTTTTTGTGGCTCCAAACGCGCGTCGAGTAAAACGAAAATATTCTCTAGCTCCTTCCTTTTAGTTAAATAATCTGAAATAAATTTTTCCCAATTATTTCGCTTCGATTTTGATACTTTCGCGTAACCATACCCTGGTAAATCTACCAAGTACCATTTATCATTGATCACGAAATGATTTATCAATTGCGTCTTACCTGGTGTCGAAGAAGTTTTGGCAAGGTTTTTTTTACCCGTCAACATATTAATTAAAGAGGACTTCCCCACATTGGATCTGCCAATAAAAGCGAACTCAGGTTTGCCATCTGTTGGGCATTTTGCGATTTCGGTATTCGAAATTAGGAAGGTGGCGTCTTTAATGATCATGGAACAAAGGTACTTGAATTAAAATATTTTGAAACATATTGAACAAAGTTTGTCTTTACGTGTTACAAGAAACCTAAGCAGCCATGGCAGAATATAAAATTAAAGACATCGAAATCCTAACTGGGATAAAAGCACATACGATCCGTATCTGGGAAAAACGTTATGGCATCCTTATTCCAGAACGTACAGACACTCAAATTCGGACCTATACAGATCACGACTTGTCCTATTTATTGAACATCAGTTTATTAAATAAGAACGGACATAAGATTTCTCGCATAGCGGATTATAAAAAGGAGGAAATACATCAGCTTGTTTGGGAAATTAAAATGAGCCGAAACATCGATTTCACTGAGGAAAAGTTAATACTCGCTTTATTGCATTCGGATGAACAACTTTTCACCGAAACCTTACAAATCGTTATTGATGAAAAAGGATTGGAACGAACCTTTAGTGATGACTTGATTCCTTTCTTGGACCGCATTGGAGTGATGTGGTTGGTAAATAGCATAAGTGCCGCTCAAGAACATTTCATCTCTAACCTCATCCGTCAAAAAATCATATCTGCGATTGACAAACAACCCATTCCATCGGATAAATCACACCCGATCATGTTGTATTTACCAGAGCATGACTGGCATGAAATCGGATTGTTGTTTTATCAATATTTGCTTAGAAGCAAAGGATTTCACACGGTTTACTTAGGACAAAGTTTACCATATGATTCACTTTTGGATTGCATCGAGCGCATTCAGCCCAAAGCAATCATTAGTAGTTGGTTGACTGCCATTGAGAAGCCTTTCCTTTTGACGTATTTCAAACAATTAAAACAAGATGCGCCAAACGCGCAACTGTTTGCTGGTGGAGCACAGATTAACTTGCATTCCCTTGATTTAAAAGGGTATGTGACTGAAATTAAAAACTCAGAATCCCTTTTGTCTCATTTCGTTAAATAACGAAATTCACAATTCTTCCAGGAACAATAATCGTTTTCTTAGGCGTTTTTCCTTCTAAGTATTTTTGAGCTTCCGGCATATTCAAAATGTGTGCTTCAATTTCCTTGGAAGATAGTTGCACACTTAGACTTACTTTAAACCGAAGCTTTCCGTTGAATGAAACCGGGTATTCAAAATCAGATTCTTTTAAATACTGTTCCTCAAATACTGGATATGTTTGATCGAATATGCTGGAGTCATCCTCCTTTAATTTTGACCAAATTTCTTCTGTGATGTGAGGTGCGTATGGGGACATTAAAATACTCAATTGCGTAAGTACTTCGCGGTTATTGCATTTTTGATCCGTTAATTCATTGACGCAAATCATGAACGACGAAACGCCCGTGTTAAATGAATAGCGGTCTAAGTCATCTCTGAGTCGTTTGATGGTCTTATGCAAAGACTTCATTGCCTCTTTTGATGCTTCACCTTCACTCACCTCGAATGAACCATTTTGGTGAAAAAGACGCCAGTATTTTTTCAAAAAGCCATGCACGCCTGTAATTCCTTTCGTATCCCACGGTTTGCTTTGCTCGAGTGGACCCAAGAACATTTCGTACATGCGCAAGGTATCTGCTCCGTATTTATCGCATAAATCATCTGGAGTTACAACGTTATACCAGCGTTTCGACATTTTGTCTACTTCCCTTTTAACGATGATTTTTCCTTGTTCGTTTGTGACAAACGACATGTGCTCAAACTGTGGTTGCCATTTGCGTAGTCCATCTAAGTCTATGCTTTCATCGTCTTGAATTAAATCAATTAAAATGCGCACTTCTCTATAGTTTGAAAGGTCATTTGCAATCATGTCATATGAGTGCATTTTTCCATCTGCATCTAAGAAAGCAAGCGCAGATTTCCCTAAGATCATCCCTTGATTGATCAATTTTTCGAAGGGCTCTTCAAAGGGGATGTAACCTTGATCGTACAAGAATTTAGTCCAAAAACGCGCGTACAATAAATGTCCCGTTGCATGTTCAGAACCACCAATGTACAAGTCCACATTTTTCCAATATTCCACTTTTTCTTTGCTGACGAATTCTTGTTCATTTTTTGGATCCATGTAACGCAAGAAATACCAAGAACTACCTGCCCATCCTGGCATGGTGTTGAATTCCATTCGGTCGCCTTGAAAATGATTCCAAGCTTCTTTTTTGGCACGTGCTAATGGAGGTTCCCCATCTTCAGTTGGTAAATATTTATCTACTTCAGGAAGTTCGATTGGCAATAAATCATCCGATATTAGTGATGGGATCTCATTTATATAAGAAACAGGGAATGGTTCTCCCCAATAGCGTTGTCTAGAGAAAACAGCATCACGTAATCGGAAATTTGTTTTTCCTTTTCCAATTCCTTTTACTTCTATGGCTTCAATGGCTTTTTTCATCGCTGCTTTAGCGTCGAGTCCATTCAAAAAGTCCGAATGAGCAATGTGTGCATCTTTCTCTGTATATGCTTGTTCGCTGATGTCGGTATCGGCAAATATGTTTTTGATTTCCAATCCAAAATGCTTGGCAAAATCGTAATCGCGTTGATCTCCACAAGGAACGGCCATTACGGCTCCTGTTCCGTAGGATGCTAATACATAGTCACCAATCCAAATGGGAATGCGTTCTCCTGTAAATGGATGAATGGCGTATGCTCCTAATGCTTGACCAGTGATGTTTTTCACATCTGCTTGTCGGTCACGTTCGGATTTTAAGCCTGCTTCTTTTTGGTATTGTTCTACCGCCGATTTGCATTCCGCGCTCACTAATTGATTCACTAATGGGTGTTCCGGCGCTAAAACCATGAAGGAAACACCAAAAATGGTATCTGGACGTGTCGTAAATACCTCGATGGTTTCGCTTGAATTTTCAATGGCAAACGTGACACTTGCTCCTTGAGATTTTCCAATCCAGTTGCGTTGCTGTTCTTTAATGGAATCAGACCAATCGATTCGATCAAGTCCTTCTAAAAGTCTTTCCGCATATGCTTTGATGCGCATGGACCACTGGCGCATGCGTTTTTGTTCTACCGGATGTCCGCCTCTTTCCGAAACACCATTGACAATTTCATCATTTGCGAGAACGGTACCAAGTGCTGGACACCAATTCACCCAACTTTCGGCTAGGTAAGCAAGACGGTATGCTTGAATGATCTCTTCTTTTTGTTGCGCAGTAAATCCGGACCAATCAGTAGAAGAGAATTGTCCTTCGTAATCTGTGACAGCCTGAATGTTTACATTTCCTTCCGTTTCAAATTGATGAATCAATTGAGAAATACGTTCGGCTTTATTTGTTTTTAAGTCGTAATAACAATCGAATAATTGTTTAAAGATCCATTGTGTCCATTTATAGTATTCCGGAGCGGATGTTCGTACTTCACGAGACCAGTCAAAACTAAAACCAATTTGATCCAATTGTTGGCGGTAACGCGCAATGTTTTCTTCGGTTGTGATAGCAGGATGTTGTCCCGTTTGAATGGCGTATTGTTCTGCAGGAAGGCCAAAGGAATCGTAGCCCATGGGATGCAATACATTAAATCCTTGAAGTCGTTTGTAACGAGCGTAGATATCGGAAGCGATGTATCCAAGTGGATGACCCACATGAAGTCCAGCACCAGATGGATAAGGAAACATGTCTAAGACATAATACTTTGGCTTGGAAGCATCTTCCTTTACGTGATACGTGCCACGTTCCTGCCAATTCTTACGCCATTTACTCTCTAGATTTCTAAAATCGTATTCCATATCCTTGTTTTCGAAGGACAAAGATAAAAAGGATTCAAGAGTTTACCTTATTCTGAACCAGTAAATGAAGGAGTCTGTTAACTAAAAGAAGGTCATATGAGAATTAATACAAACCCTAAGCTGGTCTTTCTCTTATTTTTTAAGTATTTTTACTACATATTTTTATTTATTCTAATTTCTTATGAAGTATTTCAACTTTCTTATTGGAACGACTTTAATCCTAAGTTCTTGTTCGGATTCAAACAGTGACATTAAAAACCTAGCATTATATGGAAGTAGATTTTCTGAAGAGAGTCTTGCTGAAAGAAATTTAACCCAAACGGCATTGAGTATTTTGGCAGAAGAAAAAGCTTCTTTAACAAATGACGATGAAAATAAAAAAGCTTTTCTTGAAAAAGCAATTAACAAACTAGTTCAAATAGAAACCAAGGCGGAAGGAATTTATAATTTTATTTTTGAAAAAGAGTCTGAACTTTTAAAAAGTGCTGATTTAAAAGGCGACTTAGGGAATGTTAAAGGAATTACTAATTTCTCAAAAAATAATAAGGATATCACTTTCAATTTCATAGAGCTAGAATTAAAAGATCAAAACAGTGTGGATATTAGCTTATCTGATATTGAGAAAAAAATAAATGAGTTTAAGGTAAGTGCGGAAACAAATTTTAAAGATGATAATTTGACTTTTATTGAATTCCTTAGAAAGCAAAATAAATCGTATTCCTTCAAAGCTTCAGAATATGAATCAAGCAGTAATGTTTTAGAAAATCTGATCCTATTAGAGGAAATCGAATTTGGATTTAACAAATACTACCACTCGATAATTGAGGAATATAAGAGCCAATTCGTCCGCAAATTGAACGGAGAATTCGGGTTTGGAAAAATTCAAGAGGTTTTCATTCCGGAATCCAAAGTTGTAGGACCTGGTGAAGAATTTACTGCTAAAGTAATGTTGGTTTCATCAAACGACGATTTTAACAAAATTTCTGTTACTGTGGATCAAGGTGAAATAATATCCATTCAAAATGGTATCGCTACAATTAAATATAAAGCACCAAAATCTGGCGCTATGGAATTGACTGGAACGATTGCTTTTAAAAACATTAACGGAGTATTATTTAAAAAATTATTTTCCGAAAAAGTCAATGTTAAAAAATCAAATTAATTGTTTTTATTGATATCTAACCAAGTAAATGAAGTAGGCCGATAACGAAAAGGATGAAATCGAAATAACGGTGATTTATTTTTGGGCTTTTTTTCAAGTAAATGAAATAAATCAACGGAGCGATTGTGAGGAAAATGGAAAGTATTTTGATGTCCAATCTTTCACTAAATAGGTCAATCCTACTGGATAGTGCCAAATAACTGAACAACCAGAAGGCAATAAGTACTTCGGTTTCAGATTTCGTCAGGTACAATGGTATTGTTTTAATGTGGCCTTCATCCACTTCCCTATCCTCCAAATCTTCCACTATTGCTAGGACTAAGAAAAGAAGGATGTGTGAAAAATCTTGATTCGGAATATGGCCGTACAAGGCAGACTTTGGAATACCAATTCCCAAAGCAAACCAAGAAATGGAAATAATGATCGGTTTTAAAAAAGGTATATTCCTCCATTTAATGCCTTTTTCATAAGTAAACACCAGTAACCCTATGAATAGATATACGGCAAACGCCCAAGAAAAAGGCGAGAGTAAGTAGGCATAAATCAGACTTATCGCTCCTCCGAGAGCGAGGTAAATCCAATGATTTTGTCGTTCATACAACCATTGGTATGCTGTAAAAATAGACAAACTGAATAATGCGGCAAATGGCCAATTTGATGTGCTTAAGATTCCCAACGAAAAGATAAAAGCAAAAGACGCTAGTAAAATATTGGTATAGAAAGCTTTGGAGATCATCCCAATTTATTCATCAGGGATTCAACAGTAATGTTTTCGATGCAGCGACAGTCCAATCCTTTTTTACAGGATTCACATTCTTGGTTAAAAACGATGAAATCCGCATTTGGTCCAATAGCGCGCCAGCGTCCTGGGTCAATTGGTCGTCTCATCGAAAACAATCCGATGGCATGAATGCCTGAAAGTCCAGCGATGTGGTATGGCCCGGTTGAACAGGCAACCAATGCTTTTGATTTGGAAATAAAAGCGATTAATTGCTCCAAGGTCAATTTACCTGTTGTATCGATGATCCGCTCATGCATGGGGATGAATGTACGAAACAACAATCCTTCTTGTTCTGTTCCCGTAAAGCAAACTGTTTTACCCGCTTCCGCGAGTTTGGAAGCCAATTCCATGTATTTTTCAATAGGCCATTCTAAGGCGCTTCCTTTCGATTTCGGATGCAAGATAATTATGTTTTCACTTGATTGTGGCAACCATGTGGGCAGAACCGTTGATTTGGATTGAAATTGAACAAGGTGTTGAATTTCTTCAAAAGACGGGATTTCTGTAATTCCCAAGGGGGCCAGCAAATGAAAATTCAATTGCGACTCATGCAAGGGCGACTTTTTACGCGTAAAATTTGGGCGTTCGTTGCAGGTAAACAGGTGAAAAACGCGATGTGATGTTCCAATACGCATGGGGATTCTAGCTTTTTTTGCTAAAAACGCCAGTTTTTTATTCGGAAAAACATGAATCATGCAATCAGCTTTCAATTGCTCCATTTGAGAGGCTAAGGGTTGATTGAATAATTCATCAATGTCCCAAAAGGCGTCTACAGCTGGAAAGCATTCTACTACTGCCCGGGTGTAATTCTTACCAATAAAAATGAGTTCGACCCTTGGAAATTTATTCCGAAGTGCTTGACACATGGGAAGCGTCAAAGAAACGTCTCCAATACTATCCGTGCGTGAAATCAATATTCGCTTCATTTAGACTTGGCATTTAAGGACCTTAATGTTTGATACTTCACATAGGTAGCGTACGCACTTCGAATGGAAATTAACAAGCCCGTTTTCCCATCTAAAATGCCCAATTTAATCCAAAAACTTTTCACGAATTGATTACATACCTTTAGGTATAACATGAAAATGGAACAACTTTTTCCTTGCTGAAATAATTCATTTGCAGCAATTTTTCCGAAATAATCAATCTGTTTGAAATGATCTTCCTTAGTATAATAAGAATAGTGAAGTAAGTCCCCATTTAAGGTTTGAACTTTTCCCGGCTGGATTAATTCCAAGCGATCATGGGGATTGACACCCGTCCAATGCGCTCGATCCTTCATGACCAATCGTGTTTTGGTATCTGGATACCATCCACAATGTTTCACCCAATGACCACAATAATTCGTCAAGCGGTTAAAAGCGTATGCTTGTGCACTTGGATTGACCTTTAAATTCAAAATAGACGCTGAAAGTTCATCCGTTAATGCCTCGTCGGCGTCCAAAGAAAGTACCCAATCAGTTTCAGCTAATTTTAATGCGCGGTTTTTTTGTTGAATGTGTCCGTCGAACGCGTGTTGTATAAAGGTAACGTTATGCATACGGCATATCTCTTCTGTGCGATCTGTTGAAAAGGAATCAAGAACAATGATTTTGCCACATACCTTTTTTAGCGATTGAATGCAGCGCTCTATGTTACGTTCTTCATTAAAGGTGATGATGACTCCAGTTATATTCATAGCACAAAGGGATCCGTAGTAATTTACTTTATGCGAATGCGTTGTCCGACAACTATATTGTTAATTTTTATCCCTGGGTTTAGGTTTTTCAACTGGGTTTGAGTGAGGTTATTTCGTTGCGCAATTTTACTAAACGTATCACCCGTTTTCACTGTATAATATTTTTTTGCGGGTGGATTCGGTTTTGGAGGAGTAGGTGTCACCGTTTTATTGCTGTACACTTTCAATTTTTGACCCACATAGATATTTGTTGTTTGCAAGGCATTCCATTCCATCATTTGCTCAATTGATACCCCATATAGAACGGCAATGTTTTTCAAGTTTTCACCCGATTTGACTTTGTGGTATTGAAGGTTTTCCTGATTTACTTTTGGTTTAATGGTATCTACAACAACATTGTTGGGAGGAACGACATTGATTCGATTGGCCGTATCTGGAGGTGTGGTCACGGTAGGTTTGGGAGGAGTCACTTTGGGGCCGAAAATAGATTTTTCAAGGCTGTATAAAGAATCTTCCAAACTCACAAGTAAGTTAATTTTGTCCATTGGTCCAGTCAGGCAACGAGCAGGTTTCATTTTAGGGATGAACGCTGTTTTATAAATCGGATTCAATTCTTTAATTTCATCTATGTCCCAAGAAGCCAACGTTGCGATCGTACTCATATGAACGCCATCCTTCATGCACATCGTATCTAGTTGTGCATTATGAATTTTCGCTTCCATCGGAATAATATTGTGTTCAGCATGGTAAGTTATCAAGTAAGCTGCCGCAATGAAATTTGGGACATATCCTTGTGTCTCTTGAGGCAGAAAAGGGCGTACTTCCCAATACGTTTTCTTTCCACCAGACCTTTTTATGGCATGATTCACATTCCCTGGTCCTGCGTTATATGCAGCCAAGGCTAAATTCCAATCACCATAAATTCCGTAAAGCTGTTTTAGGTATCTACAAGCTGCATCGGTTGCCTTTTCTGGGTCCATGCGCTCATCGATGTAAGAATTTTCTTCCAGTCCAAAGTATAGGCCCGTTTTGTACATGAACTGCCATAATCCGAGCGCACCAGCACGTGATTTCACTTGAGGTCTCAAGCCACTTTCAATCACCGATAAATAACGCAATTCTTGAGGCAATCCATACTCCGCCAATTTTTCACCAAAAAGATCAAAATATAAGGCTGAACGACCCATCACCACGCGGATAAAACCACGGCGTTGTGCTGCAAAGAATTTGATGGTCGATAACGTTGCTGCATTGCAATCCATGTGAAATGGACTTTTTTTACTCATTTCCTCCAGTCGTTGGCAATAAACTTCATCCGTAAAGGTAGGAACCTGATTGGGCTCATAATTCATCAGACTCACCAATGAATCATAATTGATTTGATTGGCATAATCGGCATAAAACATCTGAAGGCTTTGTTGTACCGTATTAAAAAAAGGATCAGCATTTAATGTATCTGAAGGGCGTACAAGGTGTGCTGGTTTTTGACCATAGACAAGTCCAGAAAGCATCAAGATGGTAAAAACAAAACCTTTCATATCAATTCCTCCAATTTTTTAACCCCGTGAAACAACAAATCTTCTTGGAAACAATCCGCCATTAATTGAATGCCGTATGGCAATCCGTTCGAATGCACTCGAAAAGGAATGCTAATTGCTGGATTACCGGTTAAATTTGAATGAACCGTAAAAATATCTTGAAGGTACATTTGTATTGGATCTTTCACCGCGTTCTTTTCAAAAGCCGTGCCAGGAGTCGTCGGTAGGAGAAGCAAGTCTAAATTTTGGAAAAATTCATCCGTGCGGTTCTTCAGTACCCTTCTCACTTTTTGTCCTTGGGTGTAATATGCGTCGTAATAACCATGAGATAACACGAATGTTCCCGTCATGATGCGTCTTTTGACTTCTGGACCAAATCCTTCGGTGCGTGATTTAACGTATGTTTGCTCCACCCCTTTTGCTTCTTGACTTCGGTAACCAAAATGTACCCCGTCAAAACGAGCTAAATTGGAAGAGGCTTCTGCTGTTGTTAATACGTAATAAGTTGGAACCATGTAATCCATGAATGGAAAACTGACTTCCGTGATTTCATGACCAGCATCTTTTAGCTTTTCAATGATTTCATTCAAATGAGCTTTTACTTCTGGATCTAATCCTTCGTGATGAATGCACTCACTGATGAGTCCGATTTTCAACTTTTCCGGGAAATCCTTTTTTTCGCTTTTAACTGAATGGGAGGATGTAGTTGCATCCATTTCATCTTCACCTGCGCTAAGTTCATATATCAATTGTGCGTCAGCGGCAGTATTCGTAAAAGTTCCAATTTGATCAAAGGACGAAGCGTATGCAATTAATCCATAACGGCTCATTCTTCCGTAAGTAGGTTTTAAACCGTAGGTTCCAGTCCATGAAGCGGGTTGACGAACGGATCCACCTGTATCGCTTCCTAAGGTGATGGTGCACAAATTTGCACTGGCAGCCACAGCACTACCACCTGATGATCCACCGGGAACATGATTGGCTTTCCAATTGTTTTCTACCGAACCAAATGCGGAATTTTCATTGGAACTTCCCATTGCGAATTCATCGCAATTCAATCGACCAATCACAATTGCATCTTCATCCAACAAACGTTGTAAAACAGTTGATGTGTACAAAGAAGTAAAGCCTTCTAAAATTTTAGACGAGGCAGATACTTGGTGGTTTTGATAACAAATGTTGTCTTTGATTCCAATGACGACACCCGCTAATTTACCAGCGGAGCCATTTTTTATTTTTTGATCGACTTTGCTTGCGTTTTCAAGAACAGAATCGGTAAATACTTCTAAGAAAGCATTTAGGTGTTTGTGTTCTTCAATACGTTGTAGGTATTTTTGAGTTATTTCCAATACAGAAACACCTGAAAGCACTGCTTTCTGAACATCGTCGATTGTGCGGTACATGGGAATCTTATTTATCGTCCGCTTTTACCTCAGTAGAGGAAGTAGAACTTGATTCTTCTGTTTCTCCTTTGGAGGCATCCTTGAATTCTTTTATTCCTTTTCCAAGACCACGCATTAATTCAGGAATTTTCTTACCACCAAACATTAACAGAATCACGGCCAAAATAAGGATGATTTCAGTAGCTCCTAATTTCATAAGATGTTAGTTTATTAAATGAACAACAAAACTACGCAAAAAAGCAAGTAAAATTACGCTTCAGCACAATTTGACTATAATTTTCTTGCAACTTCTACTTCTTCGTATGCTTCGACAATATCACCAATTTTGATGTCATTGTACTTGTCAATGTTCAAACCACATTCGTAATTGTTTTTCACTTCGCGAACGTCGTCTTTGAAGCGTTTCAGAGAACCAAGTAGTCCTGTGTGAACAACAATTCCATCGCGGATGACACGGATTTTAGACGAACGTTTAATGGTTCCGTCCATCACATAACAACCAGCGATTGTACCAACTTTGGTGATTTCGAATGTCTCACGTATTTCAGCTGAACCAATGATTTGTTCTTCGATGTCTGGAGAAAGCATTCCTTCCATTGCTGCCTTAATCTCTTCAATTGCTTTGTAGATGACAGAATATAAGCGAATATCAATCTGCTCATTTTCAGCCAACTTACGAGCCGTCAATGATGGTCGAACTTGGAATCCAATGATGATGGCATCCGATGCAGAAGCAAGGTTTACATCTGCTTCAGTAATCGCACCTACACCTTTCAAGATGATGTTGACTTGGATTTCCTCTGTAGACAAGTTTAATAAGGCGTCAGAAAGGGCTTCAATGGAACCATCCACATCACCTTTCACGATGATGTTCAATTCTTTAAAGTCTCCAATGGCCAAACGTCGACCAATTTCATCCAAAGTGATGTGTTTCGTCGTACGCAATCCTTGTTCGCGGTACAATTGTTCACGTTTCAATGCAATTGATTTCGCTTCTTTTTCATCATCGAGGATGTGGAATTTATCTCCTGCATTTGGAGCCCCACTGATTCCTAAAACAGAAACAGGACAAGATGGTCCAGCTTCTTTCAAGGCAACACCATGTTCATCTTGCATCGCACGAACCTTACCGAAGTAGCGTCCAACTAGAACAACATCTCCAACGTGCATTGTTCCTGCTTCTACAAGCATGTTTGTCACATAACCTTTTCCTTTATCCAAAGAAGATTCGATTACGGTTCCAACAGCATTTTTCTTTGGATTCGCTTTAAGTTCCAATAATTCTGCCTCTAGAAGAACTTTGTCTAAAAGGGCATCGATGTTTAGGTTTTGTTTTGCAGAGATTTCTTGAACTTGGTATTTACCACCCCAGTCCTCTACAAGGATATTCATTCCAGAAAGTTGTTCGCGGATACGATCCGGATTGGCTCCAGGTTTATCAATTTTATTAATGGCGAAAATCATGGGCACATTCGCTGCTTGAGCGTGTGAAATCGCCTCTTTCGTTTGAGGCATGACGTCATCATCTGCTGCTACAATGATAATCGCAACGTCCGTTACTTGTGCACCACGAGCACGCATGGCAGTAAATGCCTCGTGACCTGGTGTATCTAAGAAAGTCATTTTGCGGCCATCTTTGAGCGTCACGGAGTACGCACCAATGTGTTGAGTGATTCCACCAGCCTCGCCTTCGGTCACATTCGCATTACGAATGCGGTCCAAAAGGGATGTTTTACCGTGGTCAACGTGTCCCATCACTGTAATGATTGGTGGACGGTTGATTAGATCTTCAGGTTGGTCTTCAATGGTTTGAATAGCATCTTGAACTTCAGCACTAACGAATTCCGTTTCATAACCGAATTCATCTGCAACAATTTGAATTGTTTCCGCATCCAATCGTTGATTAATGGAAGCAAAGATCCCTAGGGACATGCAGACAGATATTACTTGAGTTGGTTGAACGCTCATCATAGAGGCTAATTCCGAAACGGTAACGAATTCCGTTAATTTCAAGATTTTTTCTTCCAATTCAGCAGCTGCCATTTCTTCTTGGCGGCGTTGTTGGAAGCTATCTCTTTTCAAGCGACGGTTTTTCGAAGCTTTCGATTTTCCACCTTGGTTCGATAAACGAGCAAGGGTGTCTTTAATTTCTTTTTGAATATCAGAAGCCGAAATTTCAGGTTTATCTGCTTTCGGTCCTTTGTTTGCGTTGTTTCCTGGGCGCACATTGCCCGCAGCAGCATTTGGAGCAGGTGTTTCAACCTTCTTAATGCGTTTGCGTTTGCGTTTGGCATCATCATTTGATGAAGCGACCGGATTTCTAGGTCTTTCTACAGGAAGTTCGATTTTCCCAAGAACGGTTGGACCACTTAAAACTTGACGTTCGAAACGAATGGTTTCAATTTCAGGTGCTTGAACGGGAGCATCAGCCACTTTTTCTTCCACTTTAGGAGCAGAAGGTTTTTCCTCAACTTTTGCTGCGGGTTTCGTTTTCGGTGCTGGCTCTTCTTTTTTCTTGTCAGGACGTGTGCGTTGATTGATTGCTGATAAATCAATTTTACCGATCACGTTCACATGACTACTTTCAACCGGAGTAATTTCTGGCGTGTGAGAAACTTCTTTCGGTTCTTCCGGTATTACTTCTGGCGTTGCTTTTGGTTTTTCAGTGGCAAAAACTTGACGTTTAATTTCCTCCAAATTAATTGCATCACCTTCGTCCTCATCCTCGGATGAATCAGTCATTTTTGGTGCTTCTGCTGGCTTATCGCTCAACGTCACAGACTCACGTTTTTCTCTACGAGAAGTAGCTTTTGACTGCTCTTTCATAGATTGGTCTGCTGCAAATTCTTGACACAAAAGTTCAAAGTGTTCCTGCTCCAAACGAGTGTTTGGATTGGAATCAATTTTAATTCCTTTCGTCTCTAAGAACTCAACCAATGTTGGTAATCCAACATTGAGTTCACCAGCTGCTTTTCCTAATCGAATCGGTTTTCCCGCCATATTTATCCTTTTACGCTTCTGTAAGGGAGATTAAATTTATTCAAATTCTGCTTTCAATATACGAAATACTTCCTCAATCGTTTCTTTTTCAAGATCCGTACGAGAAACCAAATCATCTACACTAATTTCCAAAACAGATTTTGCTGTATCACAGCCAATCGCTTTTAATTCGTCGATAATCCAGCTATCGATTTCATCTGCAAATTCTTCTAAATCAACATCCTCTACATCCACTTCTCCATCGCGGTATACATCTATTTCGTATCCGCTTAATTTACCAGCCAATTTAATATTGTTACCACCTTTTCCGATAGCCAATGACACTTGGTCTGGTTTCAAGTATACTTTTACTCTTTTTTCCTCTTCCAAAATTTCCATGGAAGTTACTTTTGCAGGAGACAATGCGCGCTGAATTAACAACTGATTATTTGTTGTGTAATTAATCACGTCAATGTTTTCGTTTCTCAATTCACGAACGATGCCATGAATACGAGATCCTTTCATTCCCACACAAGCTCCAACAGGATCAATTCGGTCATCATAGGATTCCACAGCCACCTTAGCTCTTTCTCCTGGTTCACGAACGATTTTCTTGATGGTAATTAATCCATCAAAAACTTCAGGAACTTCTAATTCAAATAAGCGCTCTAAAAATTCAGGTGCCGTACGAGACAAAATGATCACAGGCGTACTGTTTCTCATATCAACTTTCGCAACAACCGCTCTTACAGATTCCCCTTTCTTAAAGAAATCTGATGGGATTTGTTCTGATTTTGGAAGTATCAATTCATTGTTGTCATCATCCATGACAAGGATTTCTTTTTTCCAAACTTGGTAAACTTCACCCGTAACGATTTCACCGATGCGTTCTTTGTATTTTTTGTAAAGGTGATCTTTTTCCAACTCGAGGATGCGAGAAATTAAATTTTGGCGGAGCGAAAGGACATTTCTTCGTCCAAAATCAACAAACTTAAATTCTTCTGTTACTTCCTCTCCAATTTCAAAATCTGGTTCTATTTTAATGGCGTCAGAGTATGCAATTTCCGTATTTGGGTCTTCTACTTCACCATCATCTACAATCTCTTTATTCAAGAAAATTTGGACATCACCTTTATCAATATTTACAATGATATCAATGTGTTCATCCGTGTTAAACTTCTTCTTGAACATCGCTCGGAAAACATCTTCCAAGACATGTTGCATTGTTTGTTTGTCAATGTTTTTTAATTCCTTAAACTCCGAGAACGAGTCAACTAGTTCCGTACTATTCATAGCGTTTATTTAAAAGATATAACAATTTTAGACTCTTTTATTTCAGTAAAGGGAAGCTCTAGTATTTCTTCCACTTGTATTTTTCTTCTTTTTTCAACTGATTTCTGCAGTGAAATTTGCTTGATGACAATACCAGTATCCGTCAATTTCATCAATTCACCTTCGTATTTTTCACCGTCGTTCATGACAACTTTGAAACTTCGGCCAACATTTTTTGAGTATTGGTTCACGTGTCGAATGGGCTTATCCAATCCTGCAGAGGAAACATGCAATTCAAAGTCTTGTTTCTCGCGGTCCAAATTGTGCTCTATGTTTCGTGATACGGATACACAATCATTCACGGAAACACCGCCCTTGATTTTATCCAATTCAACATTGATTACGTTGCTTGAGGAGATGCTCAGTTCCACCACGTATAAACCATTGTCTAACTCGGCAATGCGTTCTTCGATTAATTCTAATATAAATTTTCTATCTAACATTTTCTTTAAAAAAAGAGGGGACTTTCGTCCCCTCTTTAAGCATTCGTTCATAAATGTGGTACAAATATACATCCTTTTTATTGAATAACAAAATCATAAGATCTTATCTTTGTATTATGTTAATAGAAATAGAGGATAAAATCATCTCCACCGAAATTTTTGAGCGAAAATTTGTGTGTGATTTAAACGCATGTAAAGGGGCTTGTTGCGTGGAAGGAGATGGAGGTGCGCCATTGACAATGGAAGAAGTACAGATCATTGAACAACAGTATGAAACCATTTCCAAATACATGAGGCCAGAGGGAATTGCCAATGTGAAAGAAAAAGGAGTATACTACACTGATGAGGAGAATCATCCTGCTACTACTTTAGTGAATGGACAAGAATGTTCCTTCGTTTACTTTGATGATGCAGGAATAACGAAATGTGCCATTGAAAAAGCATACTTAGAGAATGAAATTGATTTCAAGAAACCCATTTCATGTCATTTATACCCTATTCGTGTCAAACAATTTAATGAACTAACAGCCTTAAATTACGAAGAATGGCACATTTGCAAACCCGCGTGCGCATGTGGTGAACAGTTGAATGTTCCCGTATATAAATTTTTAAAGGAACCTCTCATACGTGCTTTTGGGACATCTTTTTACCAAGAATTAGAACTGGTAGAAAAAGAGCTTTAATATCACACCACCTTAAGCAAAAAAGCCCCTAACGTTATCGTCAGGGGCTTTTTTACTTTATAAAGATTAATGTTCTTCTTCTCCTTCAGCTAATGGCACATTTTGAGGAATGAAATCCGTATCTGCACCTGGCTTAGAATAATCATACGGCCATCTATGAACAACAGGAAGTGCGCCTGGCCAGTTACCGTGAACGTGTTCTACAGGCGTTGTCCATTCCAATGTATTTGAATTCCAAGGATTTTGAGGTGCTACAGGACCTCTAAAAATACTGTAGAAGAAATTGAACAAGAAAATAATTTGACCCAATGCTGCAACGATTGCAAAAATAGTTATGATCACATTTAAGTCCATCATCATGTCTGCTGTTGGAGAGTCAAACTCTGTATACACTGAATAATCATAATATCGTCTTGGTGCACCCGCTAGTCCAACAAAGTGCATTGGGAAGAACACACCATACGCTCCAATTAATGTCACCCAGAAATGAGCATACCCTAAACGCGTATTCATCATTCTTCCAAACATTTTAGGGAACCAATGGTAAACACCTCCAAACATACCAAACACAGCAGACATTCCCATTACAATATGGAAGTGAGCCACAACAAAATAAGTATCATGCAAAGCAATATCCAAGGCTGAATCCGCCAAGATAATACCCGTTACACCACCCGTGATGAAGGTAGAAACAAGACCAATAGCAAACAACATGGCTGGAGTTAGAACCAAGGATCCTTTCCAGAGTGTTGTTAAGTAGTTAAATACTTTAACCGCAGATGGAATAGCAATCAAAAGGGTTGTAAATACAAACACACTTCCCAAGAAAGGATTCATCCCTGTCACAAACATATGGTGACCCCAAACGATGAAAGACAAGAATCCAATCGCAAGGATGGAACCAATCATTGCTTTATAACCAAAGATTGGTTTTCGAGCATTTGTTGCAATGATTTCGGAAGACAATCCAAGTGCAGGTAAAAGTACAATGTATACTTCAGGGTGACCTAAGAACCAGAACAAATGCTGGTATAACAATGGTGATCCACCATGATTTGCGAGCATTTCACCGCCGACGATGATATCAGATAAATAAAACGACGTTCCAGCCATTCTATCCATTACCAATAACAATGCTGCGGACAAAAGAACAGGGAAAGATAATACACCTAATATCGCTGTTACAAAGAAAGCCCAAATTGTTAAAGGCATTCTTGTCATGCTCATTCCTTGTGTACGTAAATTGATTACCGTTACAATGTAATTCAATGAACCAATTAAGGAAGAAGCAATAAATATCGTCATGGAGAACAACCACAATGTCATCCCTAAGCCAGATCCTGATACTGCCTGTGGCAATGCAGAAAGAGGTGGGTAGATTGTCCATCCTGCCATTGCTGGTCCTGATTCAACAAACAAGGAAGCCAACATTAATAAAGATGACAATAAGAAGAACCAATAGGATAACATGTTTAAGAATCCAGAGGCCATGTCACGTGCTCCGAGTTGCAACGGAATGAGTAGGTTCGAGAATGTTCCGGATAAACCTCCAGTTAACAAGAAGAATACCATGATGGTACCATGTATGGTTACTAAACCTAGGTACATATCCTCCTTTAATACACCATTTTGTGCCCATTTTTCACCTAGGAAGAATGATAAGAAATCCGAACTTTCACCCGGCCAAGCTAACTGAATACGGAATAAAATGGACAATATCATTGCCACTAATCCCATAAATACCGCAGTCATTAAAAACTGCTTTCCAATCATTTTATGATCCTGAGAGAAGATGTATTTTGAGATAAAATTCTCCTCGTGATGGTGGTGTTCACCATGGTGATCGTGTCCGTGTCCTTCGTGTGCTACTGAAGCCATTTTATTTCTTTTAAAATATTATACGAATCCTTATTTTTTCATTGTTGTGTCAGCAGGGACAACAGCATCAGCTGCTGGCGCTACTGGTCCTACTGGCGCAGCTGGAGCGGCTGGAGCAGTAAAGTATGAATCTTTAAAGGTCTTGCCTTTTTTAGATTTTAACCACTCTTTATACGCTGCCTTATCTTTCACTACGACAATCAATTTCATTTTGTAATGTGCTCCACCACAAATTTTGTTACACATCAATACATAATTGAAGCTTGGGTTGCCTTTTGCCTTACGCATTTCCTCTGTAGTCATCGTAGGAGTAAATTTCAAGCGCGTTGGCATACCAGGAACTGCATTCATTTGTGCACGCATGTGAGGGAAATAAGCAGAGTGAATTACGTCTTTCGAACGAAGTGAAATTTCGTACTCCTGTCCTTCGCAAAGCACCAACGTTTCTTTCTCAATAAAGTCATCCCAAGCAGAAGCATCGTACTTCTTATTGTGATTTGATTTCATTTGCATCAACAAACGGTAATTTCGTTCCTTACGGGATAAATCAGTTCGCAACGCATTCACAGTTGAATCGATTAGGATCGTATCACGATTATTCAACAAGCGTTGGATTTTGTTGATTCCATTCACGCCATACATCATATGATAAATTGCTGTATCAATGGTGTTGGAAGTTAATAGTCCC
>Ga0208592_1000021_pt1 | contig 48621 bp, 51 predicted proteins | sample LakMenE18May10ns_FD_150712 | JGI IMG/M metagenome (GOLD analysis project Ga0208592, IMG submission 150712) | Freshwater microbial communities from Lake Mendota, WI - 18MAY2010 deep hole epilimnion ns (SPAdes) | ecosystem: Environmental > Aquatic > Freshwater > Lentic | place: Lake Mendota...
GTATATTTCTGCGGTGGCTCACCGTCGTTTCTCCGCAGTTCTCGCGCTCAGCGCCGGCCTACTCGCCCTCCCATCGCTCGTCAATGTTCCAGCTGTTTACGCCAAATCGGCAAACGAATCATTTATTGTCAACCGTGTACGCACAAAAGACCCTGTGGTGTTCATCACCATTGACGATGGCTCCGTCATCACAGATGGTCTAGTAAAACTTCTTCTTTCGAAGAAAATTCCTATTACAAACTTTGTTCTGTCGGAAGCCCTGAAAACACATTGGAAGGCTCTCCACCGCATTCAGCGCCCAGGTACATCTTTCGAAAATCATTCTGAAACACATCGCTTGATGAGCTCGCTTTCACTGAAAGAACAGACGAGCGAAATTTGTAGAGCCAACGAACATGTTCGGGGAAACTACAAGAAAATCCCAGTCTTTTTCAGGCCACCGGGCGGTTCTCACAACAGCGACACAGTCATTGCGGCCAAGAAGTGTGGGATCAAGAAAATTGTGATGTGGAACGTTGAAGCCGACCGGGGGAAAATTGTGAGATCTGGTGGGGGGTCCATTCAGCGTGGCGACATTATCTTGTTGCATTATCTCAATAGTTTGGAATCGAGCCTGAAGGTTGTGCTCGCTGAAATCAAACGCCTTGGGTTACGGCCTGCATCGCTGCGCGACTACCTTGCACCTCAACCTTCACCTGTGCCCACCACAACAACAATGCCCCAATAGCACTGCTTGCATATATACCCCTAGGGGTATATAGTGACGACATGCAAATACCTACAGAAACCACCGACGACCTCCAAAAACGCCTCCGTCGCATTGAGGGCCAAATTCGCGGAATCCAACAAATGCTGAGCGAAGAGCGCGATTGCCGCGAAGTCGTTACTCAAATTTCTGCAGCAAATAAGGCGCTAGAGCAGGTGGGTTTCAACTTGGTAGCGGCCGGCCTCACCTGGTGTGTCTCGAACCCAGAGCAGTCGAAAAAAGAGGGCTACTCCATCGAAGATGTTCAAAAAATGTTTGTGAAACTGGCTTAGGAGATCATCATGACTCAAACAATTACTCCGCAAAAACGTGGTGCGCTTGCTCGCATCGCCCACTTCACCGTTACTCACCGCCGTTCGGTGATGTTGGTATGGCTTGTTATTGCATTTGCCGCAGCACCGTTGGCCTTAACACTCACCAAAGCTCTCTCTGGGGCAGGCTGGGAAGCACAAGGTTCCGATGCACAACTGGTTCGTGACGAGTTACGCCGCGACTTTCCGCAAGCCGGAGCTGAATCGGCCATTGTTGTTTTCCAACAAGAAGAACCTTTTGCCACTTCTCCCGCTGCACTTTCCTCCTTTGTTGCTGCACTTGCACAGGCACCTGGTGCCGACGGCGCAATAGACCCACTCTCTATGCCTGCAGAAGCGGGTCTCATTGCTCGCGATGGGCGCACCGCGCTCATTCCTGTGGCACTCAGTGCAGAGGTTGATGCCGACCGCCCCGAGTCTGCTGGTGAAGTGATGAAGTGGGTTGACAGCTATACCTACACCAGCGGCACATCTGCCAACACCACAGGCGAATGGGCCGTGTGGTACGACTTCAATAAGGAAAACGAAAAGGCCCTCCACAAAGCAGAACTTCTTTCTGGACTACCTACTTTGCTCTTGCTGTTTGTCGCATTCGGTTCTTTGATAGCTGCCGGCATTCCACTTGTGCTTGCCATTGCCGGAATCTTCTCTGGTTGGGCACTTTTGAATCTCTTATCGCATGTCACACCGTTATCGGTATGGTCGATGAACTTTTCGATGATGATTGGTCTTGCTGTCGGAATTGACTACAGCTTGTTCATTGTTTCTCGATATCGCGAAGAGCGTGAAGATGGCAAAGACACAGCGCAGGCCATGGCAGGCGCACTACAAACAGCAGGAAAGGCAGTATTTCTTTCTGCTCTCACTGTCATTTTGTCGCTCGCTGCACTCTTTCTTGTTCCGGTCATGGTGTTTCGTTCAATGGCTCTCGGCATGATCTTGTCGGTCGTTGCCGTGTCGCTTGCTTCACTCACACTTTTACCTGCCGTGCTTGCCGCACTGGGCGACAAGGTGCTGGTGAATCGCGCAAAGGAAGACCCCGACCGTGCTGCTGAAACACGTTGGGCTCGTTGGACCTCACGTGCGCTATGGAAACCAGGACGCACACTCATTGCAGGGCTCTTTGTTCTCCTTGCTTTAGGGGCACCCGCACTCGGCATGAAACTCGGCATGCCCGGTGCAACTGTTGTTGACCGCGGTGCACAAAGTCGCGACGGCTACGACACAGTGGTTGAGGCATTTGGACCCGGCGCAGTTGCTCCTATTTTTGTTACTGCTCCTGCGCCAGACGCGCAGAGCATTGTTGATGCTGCAGGAAAAGACGCCAATGTGGCACAAGCTGGAATTGTGAGTGAACCTGCTGCTTCAGGGCGCGTTGCGATACGTATTTTCCCTAAAACGGGAAGTTCCGACACCGCAACAAGTGATCTTGTTGGCCAACTACGCAATGACGTGTCTTCAATCTCACCAACGGCATTAGTGGGCGGCCCCGGTTCTCAGAATCGCGACCTCACTGGTGCTCTCATCGGCGCTGCACCTCTAGCGGTTGGACTCATCATGATTGTTGCCTTTGTCCTGCTGCTCGTTGTATTTCGCAGCTTGACCATTGCTCTCGCTTCTGTTGTTCTGAATCTCATTAGCGTCGGAGCAAGTTTTGGTTTTGCCACGCTGGTGTTTCAACATGGTTTTGGTGCAGGACTCATCGGCATTGAACATCAAGGGTTCATCAACGCGTGGGCCCCGCTCTTTTTCTTCGCTTTGCTCTTTGGCTTGTCGATGGACTATCAGCTCTTTCTCCTTGCAGGAATTAAAGAGCAATACGAAAAGTCAGGAGACACACAAGTGGCTATTCGTGAAGGCATTGCACGCACTGGTCGCCCCATCACCAATGCAGCACTCATCATGATTGTTGTGTTCATCGCCTTTGGAGTGACAGGGCCAATTCCACCCACAGAACTAGGCATCACCTTGGCAGTTGCCGTGCTCCTCGATGCAACAGTCATTCGCATGATGCTTGTTCCAGCCCTCTTTGGGTTGCTGGGTGAAAAGACCTGGTGGCTTCCGAAGTGGCTCAGCAAGATTCTCCCCCACGTGAATTTCAGCCATTAACTGCCTATTTTCCATAATCCCGACCTAGTTAGTCGGGATTATGGAAAATAGCGTTATCGTGGGCTGTGAATCAGTCACCTTTAAAGGAGAACACCATGGCACTTCGACTCGGCGATACCGCCCCCGACTTCACCGCAGAAACCACACAAGGCACCATCAACTTTCATGAATGGCTTGGCACCTCGTGGGGCGTACTTTTTAGTCACCCCAAAGACTTCACCCCAGTGTGCACCACTGAACTTGGGTACGTAGCAAAAATCAAACCAGAGTTCGACAAGCGCAATGTGAAAGTCATCGGCTTGTCTGTTGACAATGTTGAATCGCACCTGAAGTGGGAAGGCGACATTGGCGAGACACAAGGAACACCTGTGAACTTCCCCATGATCGGCGACCCAGAGCGCAAGGTCAGCGATCTGTACGACATGATTCACCCCAATGCAAGTGACACCATGACCGTGCGTTCAGTATTTGTTATTGGACCCGACAAAAAGGTGAAGCTCACCATTACTTACCCAGCATCAACTGGCCGCAACTTCGACGAAGTGCTTCGTGTCATCGATTCATTGCAATTGACTGCACAGTTCAAAGTGGCCACTCCAGCCAACTGGAAAGATGGCGGCGATGTCATCATCGGTGCAGCAGTATCAGACGATGAGGCAAAGACACTTTTCCCACAAGGCTGGACAACCGTCAAGCCTTACTTGCGCGTATTGCCACAACCTAAGAAATAATTTTTACCGACTCACCCCAGCAAGTTTTTCTCTACCCACTCGCGCACTTGTGGCGCGAGGAAGTGGAGATGCTGCTGGGGTGTTTCGCGTATTTGGGTGGCACTAATAGGAACATTGATGCGCTCTTCGTCGACCACTACTGCTTGTGCTTCTAGTCGACGTGCTAACTCGGCAACATAAGAATCAGAAGAGAACACTGCATGCGGGCCGGCGTCATGCGGCCACTTGCTACGAAAAAGTGCAATCCATTTCGCCCACAGTTCATTGTCGTTCCAGTTGGTGTCGAGTTCGTGAGCAACTTCCACCACGGTCACGTTGGCATGTAATTCAGCAAGCCAACCTGCGCGCAAGGAACCAGGCACTAGTTCCCCTGCACGAGTGTTGACGAAAACCACCAGTGCATCACACTGTGCTGCAGCGGCATCAATAAACCACGAATGCCCTAAATGTGGAGGGTGGAAACGACCCACAATAAGCCCAGTGGAGAAATGTTCATGGGGTGGGTCGGTCCGATACGTCATAGGTGTGCTCCACTTGAAACGATAGAGCACATGGACGTCTTCGATGCAATGAACACCGCTCGTGCAATGCGCTTTTTTAAGCCCGACCCCGTGCCGAGTGAACTCATAGAAAAGGTGTTGTGGGCCGCCACCCGCGCCAGTAGCCCAAATAACACACAAGGCTGGGATTTCATTGTGGTCACCGACCCCGAAGTTCGCAAGCAACTCGGCGCACTCTTTTTGCCTTTTGCCGAACGTGTTTCCAAATTTCCCGACCCCGGCAACGACACCGACCGACGCACATTAAAAGGCGCGCAAAACCTCGGCGCCAACATGGGAAATTTCCCATGCATCATTTTTGTTTGTGGTCGCAACATTTACCCTGCCGACAACCCACGTGAACCGTTCATGTATTCAGCGGTGTACGCCGCAAGCCAAAACCTCATTGTTGCTGCGCGCGCACTGGGTTTGGGCGCAGCCTTCACCACTTTGCACGGAATGGTGGAAGCACAAATTCGTACCATCTTGAATATTCCCGATGAAATGTACATCGGCACCACTATTCCCCTTGGCTATCCCGATGGTCCAGAAGGCCCCGTGTCGCGCAAAGATATTTCTGAGGTTGTGCACTACAACGGTTGGTAAACCTTTAAGCGCCTGGCGCACTCAACACGGTGCGTTCCATTTCTTCTGGCTCACAGCCCGTCACAATGAGCAACTTGCTAAATCCGTGAAAGAGAGCCAGTCCAATTCCCATTTCGACAATTTGTTCTGTCGTGAACTCTTTTTTCATTTCTACTTGCACATCGGGCGCCGGTGCACCTTGCGCACCGAGGAATGCGTCGGCAAAAGCTAGAGCTAGTTTTGAGCGCTGTGGCAAGTCGGTGTCGTCGTAGCCATCGTCAACTTTTTCCACATCGTCTTCCACCATGTTTTCTTGCTTCACGACCGTGAAGCGCACATTGCGTCAATAACCACAATCGGTAATGCGGGCATTACGTAAGCGCGTGGTTTCTTTGGTGATGTGGTCAAGTTCGCCACGTTGCCAAAATTCGGCGTACAGAGTAGAGAATGCTTTGGCGAGTTGCGGCTGGTGCCCGAGAATTGAACCAAACACCGAACGCGCTGTTGGGTCGACGGGGTCAAGGCGTGGAGTACTCGACATCAGGCGACCTTTTCCAATTTTCCAAAGCCATCACACAGAGCAACATGGAACAACATCGCCAAAATATCGGGAGTAGAAAAATACTTTCTCAGCTTCTCAAATTGCTCGTCGGTGACGCTGTGTACGTCGAGTACGAACTGTTCAGTGATTTCTAAAATTGCTTTTTCGCCATCGGTAAATTCTGGCGACGAGTACCAGTTCTTTAACTTCTCACTCAGTGCGCTCTCAGCGCGTTCTAAGCCGAGCAACTGAGCAACTTGCAGTTCAATGAGGCTCGCTGTGCGACCTGGTGCCGTGCTACTCGCTTGGCCTCGTAATTCGTCGATGAAGGGTGCCAAATGGGTTTGGGCGCTGGCAATATCGGACGCATTCCACGCACCGCTGACCCATGAGTTGCGACCTTCAATATTTGCCACTAGACAAGCCTAGATGACTTCCACCACCCCCACTCTCGTTGCGGCTGCTGCTGCGCTCAATGCCTCAAAAATCTACGGAAAAGACGACAGTGAGGTGCGCGCCCTCGACGACGTCACAGTCGACTTTGCCGAGGGCCAGTTCACTGCCATCATGGGCCCCAGCGGCTCAGGCAAGAGCACACTCATGCATTGCCTCGCAGGGCTCGACACCCTCACCTCGGGCAAAGTGTTCGTTGATGGCACCGACTTGTCGGGGCTTAGCGACCGTGAACTCACTGTTTTGCGCCGTGAGCAAGTTGGCTTCATCTTCCAGGCCTACAACCTCATCCCTACACTCACCGCACTCGAGAACATCACGTTGCCACTCGACCTCGGAGGTGTTGACGTCGACCAAGTGTGGCTGAACGATGTAGTGCGCGCGGTCAAATTGGAATCGCGTCTCACACATCGCCCCAGTGAACTCTCTGGCGGGCAGCAACAACGCGTTGCAGTTGCACGTGCACTAGCAAGTCGCCCCAAAATTATTTTTGCCGACGAACCCACAGGAAACCTCGACAGCAGGTCGGGCGCAGAAATTCTCGCCTTTATGCGTCACGCTGTGAGCGACCTTGGGCAAACCATTGTGATGGTGACCCACGACCCTGTTGCTGCTGCGTATGCCGACCGTGTTGTTTTTCTTGCCGACGGAAAAGTTGTTGATGAAGTGACCTCGCCAACAAGTGAGCAAGTGCTCGACCGCATGAAGAAACTCGGGTCGTAACAGTGTCTTCACCCGTCATACGCCTTACTTTGCGCGGCGTACTTGCCCGTAAGTTCCGCATTATTCTCACCGTGTTCGCCATTGTGAGTGGAGTTGCGTTTGTTTCTGGTGCCTTCATGCTCACCGACAGTGTGAAGACCGCAATCAACAGTCTTTTTGAAGAACTGCGCGGCGACATTGCTTTAGAAGTGCGTGCCCCTATTGCTTTTGGCGATGAGGCCACTGCGCAGCGTGACCCTGTTCCCGCTGCACTTGTTTCTGGCATCGCTGCAGTTCCTGGCGTGAGTTCAGTGGAAGTCAACATCATTCGCGAGTCCACCATCGTGAAACCCGATGGTAAACCGCTGAGAACTTCGGGCCCCGCTTTTGGCATTTCCTGGTTGGGTCAAGACGGCCTAGACGGACGCACGATGCTTGAAGGACGCGAAGCTCGCGGCCCTGGTGAAGTTGCTATCGACAAGGCCTCTGCTGAGCGTGCAGATTATGTTCTGGGCGACACCGTCACCATTGTTGGCCCCACCGGCAAGGGCGAATTCACCCTTGTTGGACTCACCGGAACTGGCGACACTTCTGGCGGCGGAGGCGCAAGCGTGTGTGCATTCGACCCAGTAACGGCAAATACATTTCTCGGCGCAGAAGGTTTGGCCGACTCCATTTATGTTGGTCTTGAAAGCGGTGCTTCGCAAGCCACAGTTCAAGAGGCAATTGCATCCGTTATCACCACCAAATACGAGGTGATTCCTGGCGAACAGTCGGCGAAGGAAACTGCTGGTGCCATTAACGAGATCATCGATATTTTTGGAAAACTCCTTTTAGGGTTTGCAGCTATCTCGCTTTTTGTGAGTGCATTTCTCATCTTTAATACTTTTGCCATCATCATTAGCCAACGCTTACGTGAACTTGCTTTACTGCGAGCCATTGGAGCGAGTTCGCGTCAGATACGACTCATGATTTTGGGCGAAGCACTCATCATCGGAATCATTGCTACTGCCTTTGGTATCTTGGGCGGGGTTGGGGTGTCGAAAGGCATCACCGCACTCTTCAACGCCACTGGCGCCGCATTCCCGTCAGCCACCATCACTATTTCCACGCGCACCATCCTTGCGTCGCTCTTTGTTGGTATCGGCGTCACCGTCACGGCAGCAATGGTGCCTGCCTTGCGAGCCAGCAAAATTCCTCCAGTTGCCGCTATGCGCCCCGAGATTGGTTTCACAGCCTTACAGCGCAGTAAACGCCTGTTTGCGGGCGCTGCGACGTTGGTTGCCGCTATCGCACTGCTGTGTATTGGTCTCTTCGTTCAACCAGGCGGAGCAATTGGCATCCTTGGCGCAAGCGGACTCGGAGCCATCTTGTTGTTCCTGGGCGTCGCAAGTTTGTCCACCTCATTTGCTGCCCCCATGAGCGCAGCAATTAGCCGCGTATTGCCCTTCCCGCTTCGGCCAATGACACGTTCCGTCGCTGGTCGACTCGCGAGTCGTAATGCTCAGCGCACTCCACGCCGCACGGCAACCACAGCTTCAGCACTCATGATTGGTCTTGCAATGGTCAGCACCGTTGCTGTCATTGCGGCCTCAGTACAGAAGTCGTTCCGTGATCGTTTGCAAGGTTCCGTGACAGCCGACTACTTCGTCACAAGCGACGGCTTCCAAGGCTTGCCACCAGCGTTCGGAGAAAAACTCGCTGCTCTTCCCGAGCTTGGCGAAGTGTCGCCGTTTCGCGCATCTACTGCGCAAATCAACGGGGAGTCAAAGCAAATTGGTGCGGTGAACGTGGACATGGGCGACATCGTGAACGTCAAACTCACCTCGGGAAATTTTGCAGCACTAGGCAAAGGCCAGATACTGGTGCACCGCGACCCCGCTCGCGACCTTGCTCTCTCTGTGGGAAGTTCGGTTGCAGTGACATGGCAAAACGGCACCACCACTAATCTCACTGTTGGCGGTGTCTACGACGACTCGTCTATAGCTGGCAACTGGCTCGTCAGCCTCGATGTTCTGAGCAAAGCTTCTACCGCCCCGCCCGTTGACTTTTTCATCGGCGCAATCATTGCCGATGGAGTCAGCATTGAATCTGCTCGTGCTGCGGTCGACAAAGTCGCTGAAGAATTTCCAAGCGCCTTGGTTCAAGACCAAGCCGAGTTCCAAAAGAGCCAAGAAGACCAGCTCAACCAGCTGCTTTTCATTGTGTATTGCCTGCTCGTATTCGCCATTGGCATTGCTGTCTTAGGCATTGCAAACACGATGGCGCTCTCGGTTTACGAGCGCACTCGCGAGTTCGGACTCTTACGTGCAGTTGGCATGAGCAAACGACACCTCAAGCGCTCTGTGCGTTGGGAAGCCATCATTGTTTCTGTCTTTGGTGCAACATTGGGCATCGCTGTCGGAGTTCCGTTAGGTATTGCCGTTTCTATTGCGCTTCCTGAATCATTTGTGAATGGCATCAGCATTCCTTTTGACACCATTGTGGTTGTGCTTCTTGCATCCATTGTTGTTGGCATCATCGCCGCCATTGGGCCAGCGCGTCGTGCCGCAAAACTCAATGTCCTTGAAGCAATTTCTGCAATCTAATGTCTCCAGAAAACATCACCCCAGAAATCATTGCTTTCTTAACTGAGCGTCATTTAGCTTCGCTTACCACGCTTCGTAAAGACGGTTCACCACACGTTGTTCCTGTGGGCTTTAGTTTTGATGTCGCATCCAACGAAGTACGCATCATTACTTTTGCAGGTTCGCAAAAGGTGAAAAATGCCGAACGTGGCGGAAGAGCAGTTGTATCGCAGGTCGATAAAGGCCGCTGGCTTTCTCTTGAAGGAACCGTGCGCCTTGCTACCGATGAAGTTGCAGTTGCTCAGGCCGTTGCCGGTTATGCAGCGCGCTACCAAGCGCCAAAGGAACGCGTCGACCGAGTGGCAATCATCATTGCGATCGACAAAATACTGGGGCGTGCTTAAGCCTTTAGCTTGCCGCTTGATTGCCGTTATCGGTGAATAAACCTTTGTTTTGTACCATTTCAGAGATATACATCGAGCCCGCAGGATGTGAGTCGGTGAGCCTAGCGATGGGGTCGGAATGGTCTGGCTCTGGTGCCGGCGCACAACCGAGCTGGCAACTGGGGCACCAATACAACAAGCGTTCAGGTGAACCGTGATATTGCACTGCAATGACTCCCCCACACCGTTTACATGGTTGGCCATTGCGACCGTATGCAAACAGGTCTGATGGCGACTCTGAGTTTTGTTGTTGCAACATTGCAGATGCAGTGCGCACAATTTCTACACATGTTGATTGCGGCAACAAACCAACTGGTGCAAGTGGATGCACTTCACTTGACCACAAAACTTCACAGCGATACACATTGCCAATTCCTGTTGCAACGTGCTGATCGAGTAAAACATCGGCGATCGAGACTGTTGGATTCTCATATGTCATTAAACGTCGCACGCACTCATTGATGTTGGCATTGGCATCGTGCAGGTCGGGACCAAGGCGACCAAAGTTTGGATGACGAACAAAACTGTCGGGGCGATACGTTTCCACATCGCGCGCATTGAAGCACACAGCAACCCAATCGATCGTTTCTACAACTACTCGCGCCATACGTTGCGGCTTACGCCACGTTTCACCACGGCGATACAGTTCCCAACTTCCGCGAAATCCGAGGTTGGTGCTCAACACGATGTCATCGTCCCAACAGATTTCTAGTTGGCGACCATGTGACACGACATCTTCAACTGTTCTTCCGAGTCGGGGCGTGGGCCCACTTAACTTTTCTGCTTCAAAACCAACGAGTTGTTTGCCTACCAGCGCAGTGCGCAACGCCGCAGCGGCACGATGCACGGCGTTCTTATCTGGCATAACTGAACAATAGACCTTGACAACGCACGCAATTCGCCATTCGCACTACGCTTCAACAATGAGCGAGAACAACGAGCCAAGTGAGGTCAACGACATCGCGCCCATTGATCCCTTGCCATCCGACCTCCAGCGCGTGCGACGTCAGCACGGCATGGCTGGAGCAATGCTTGCAGGCGGTATGTTCGCCCTCGACCAAGTGTTGGGACGAAAGCCAAAAGAGCAGCCTGCTGCAGTGCAAGAAGTTGCCGGCGAGCCAGGCGACATCGACGCAAAGGGCATCACCATTGGTATCGACGAGCACACGTCGGTTGTTTCTCCCGCACCACACAATCGCCCTGGCGCACAACGCATTGTGCACAAACGCCGGCGCGGCTGAAATTCTCTTAAGGGAGTTGACCTACAGAAGCTAGGGCTAAACGAATAAGCCTGTCGTGGCCGAGCGTCATTTCGCGACGTACTTCTTGGCTGACTGCTTGTTCTGGAGTGAACCATGCCAAGTCGAGTGCTTGTTGTGTTGGGCTGCATTCGCCCGTGACCGGCACAACAAAGGCCAAGCTCACGGCATGATGCCGCGGGTCGTGGAAGCCACTGATGTTTGGGTCTTGGAAATATTCCACCACGGTAAATGGTGCTGGCTCAGGCGGAACACGAGGAAAAGCCAATGGTCCAAGATCTTTTTCGAGGTGGCGCAACAACGCCTCACGAATACGTTCGTTCAAGAGCACGCGACCCGACACCACCATGCGGCTAATGGTTCCGTCTGCTGCTTGACGCAACAGCATGCCTACGTGCGTGACACGGCCTTCTTCATCAACGCGCACCGGCACTGCATCGACGTACACCAGGGGCACGCGATCGCGGATGTCGTTTAAGACGTCGGGCGAAACCCAACCTGTTCTGGTGTCAATTTGCTCGCTCACACCACCATCCTGCCAAACCCAAGGGTTCTCGGCGCGGTATGTCACGCTTTTCGTGACGCTACGCGCCGAGAAAACTGATTGGAGGGTTATTTGATGGCTGCGAACCCGAGGTCGAGGTCGGCCAAGATGTCGGCGATCGACTCAAGACCCACCGACAAACGAACGAGACCAGGCTGCACACCGCTCGAGAGTTGCTCAGCTTCGGTGAGTTGGCTGTGCGTGGTTGACGCAGGGTGAATGACCAAGCTGCGCACATCGCCAATATTGGCAACATGGCTGTGCAACTGCAGCGCTTCAACAAACTTCTGACCTGCCTCACGACCACCCTTCACGTTGAACGCAATGATGGAACCAAAGCCACGGCCTTCGAAGTACTTCTTCGCACGTGCGTGCCATGGGCTTGAAGGCAAGCCTGCCCATGAAATACTCTCGACGCCTGCTTGCTTGCCGAGGTAGTCAGCAACTTTTGCTGCGTTTTCCCAGTGACGATCCATACGCAACGAAAGTGTTTCTACACCTTGCAAGATCGACCACGCATTGAATGGGCTCACCGCTGAACCAAGGTCGCGCAACATTTGTACACGAGCTTTGATGATGTAACTGCCTGCACCGAGTGCTGGCCAATAAGCAAGACCATGGTACGAAGGGTCTGGTTCGGTGAAGTTCGGGAAGCGTCCACTTGCCGAGAAGTCGAACTTTCCACCGTCAACAATTGCGCCAGCAATGCTGTTGCCGTGTCCACCTATGAACTTTGTGAGTGAGTGCACAACGATGTCGGCACCCCACTGCAACGGACGAATGCCGTATGGCGAAGGAACGGTGTTGTCAACAATGAGGGGAACACCTACATCGTGTGCAACTTTTGAGACACCTTCAATATCGAACACATCGTTCTTTGGGTTCGCAAGAACTTCGCCGTAGAACGCTTTGGTGTTGGGGCGCACTGCGCTCTTCCACTGTTCCAAGTTGTCGGGGTCGTCTACAAATGTCACTTCAATACCCATCTTGGGAAGTGTGTAGTGCAACAAGTTGTACGTACCGCCGTAAAGCGATGGTGAAGCAACAATGTGGCTGCCTGCTTCAGCGAGGGTGAGAATGGCCAAAGTTTCTGCTGCTTGACCTGAGCTCACGACCAACGCACCAGGCAAACCCACTGCAGTTGTTGTTGCACCTTCAAGGTCGGCAACGCGTGCTTCAAGAACACCTTGGGTGGGGTTCATAATGCGGGTGTAGATGTTGCCAATTTCCGCAAGAGCGAAGAGGTTCTGAGCGTGAGCCGAGTCGCGGAATTGGTACGACGTCGTTTGGTAAATAGGTACAGCACGTGAACCCGTTGCAGGGTCTGGAGACTGGCCGGCGTGAATTTGGCGGGTATCGAAACCCCAAGATGCATTTGTCATGGGAAATACCCTACCGACCAATTCCCGACCTGACAAGTCGGGAATTGGCTCACGGAAAATATTTTCAGAATTTCGCCAAAAAAGTGTCCACTTTTGAGGGAGTCAAACATCTATATAGCGAAGGTTTCCTCATATCTGAAATCTTCAGCCCGCCACCCCTAAAGGCGGGAAACGAAAAGGCGCCACCTTGCGGTGGCGCCTTTTCACTTTTCTTCTTTTTTCGGCGCGTAGCGTTGCAAAAAACGATACATACGGCGCCGAGAACACTCAGCCGCCGGAGGCGTCGGACACCTTCTGCTTACCAGCCGAGATCCATGGCATCATCGAGCGCAAGCGCTTGCCCACTTCTTCAATCTGGTGATCGGCTCCTGCTTTGCGCAGTTCGTTGAACTTCACGCGGCCGCTTTCGCTTTCCGCGATCCATTCTTTGGCGAACTTGCCGCTTTGAATTTCCTTCAGAATTTTCTGCATTTGCTTTTTGGTGCTTGGGGTAACAATGCGAGGTCCGCGTGTGACGTCGCCGTACTCGGCGGTGTCGCTGATGCTGTAACGCATTCCTGCAATGCCTTCTTCGTACATGAGGTCAACAATGAGCTTCACTTCATGCAAGCACTCGAAGTACGCCATCTCTGGCTGGTAGCCAGCTTCAACAAGCGTTTCGAATCCGGCCTGCACCAATGAAGTGACTCCACCGCACAACACCACTTGCTCGCCGAACAAGTCGGTTTCAGTTTCTTCGGTGAATGTGGTTTCAATAATTCCTGCACGTGCTCCACCAATTGCTTGTGCGTATGACAAAGCAACTGCTTTTGCGTTACCTGTTGCATCTTGTTCAACTGCAATGAGGCAAGGTACTCCGCCGCCTTCGGTGTAGGTACGACGCACTAAGTGACCTGGGCCCTTTGGTGCAATCATGATGACGTCGACACCCTTTGGTGGGCGAATGCGCTTGAAGCGAATGTTGAAACCATGTGCAAATGCGAGTGCCTTGCCTGGCTTCATGTAACGCTTGATGTGATCGTTGTATGTTGCCTTCTGCTCGGTGTCGGGCATGGTGAGCATGATGAGGTCTGCCCATTTGCATGCATCGGCAATGCTCTTCACGGTGAGGCCAGCAGCTGCAGCTTTGGCAGCCGACTTTGAGCCTTCGCGCAATCCAACAACAACCTGCACTCCACTTTCTTTCAAGTTCAATGCGTGGGCATGGCCCTGTGAGCCATAACCAATAATGGCCACTTTGCGACCCTTAATGATTGACGGGTCAGTGTCTGCCTCGTAATACAATTTTGCTGCCATCAGCTTGCCTTTCCTTTCACAGCGCGGGAATGCGCTTCGCGATCGAGTTTTGGTAACGCAATACGACCTGTGCGCTGTAATTCCACAATGCCGTATCCACGTAGTAATTCTTCAAAGTCATCGAGTTTTTCGGGTGAACCTTCCAAAGAAAGGGTAAGGGCGTCGACCCCTACTGCCAAAACCTTCGCCTCGAAGATATTGGCTAATTCCACGATTTGCCCCCGATTTTCCCCATCAGTGCGGACGGTAGCCATGAAAAGCTCCCTTTCAACCGATTTTTGGGGGTCAAGTTCAGAGATTCTCACCACTTCAATGAGTTTGAAGAGCTGTTTGACGATCTGCTCGAGGGTAGTTCCCTCCACATCGACCACGATGGTGATGCGGCTGAACTGGGGGTCTTCCGTGGGGGCAACCGCCAGCGAGAAGATGTTGTAGCCGCGGCGGGCGAACAGGCTCGCCACCCGGGCCAACACACCGGCCTTGTTTTGTACCAGCACCGACAAGATGTGGTGACGCTGTGGAGTTGGGTATGTGCTCATCGTAGATACTCCCGACGCTCGTTTTGTGAAGGCGGCAAGATGATGTCGTCATTGCTTGCACCTGCAGCAACCATTGGAAACACTTTTTCAAATTCTTCAACACGGAAGTCAACAACTACTGGACGGTCGTTGATGCTGTTGGCTCGCTCAATTGCTGGCGCAACTTCTTCAGGTGAGTCGACACGAATACCAACACAACCCATTGCTTCTGCCCACTTCACAAAGTCGGGGATGCCGCCGCCAAGATCAACTTCGCTATAGCGCTCGCCGTAGAACATCTCTTGCCACTGGCGCACCATGCCGAGGTATGAGTTGTTCAGAATTCCGACCTTGATAGGAATGTTGCTAATTGAAGCAGTGATGAGTTCTTGCGCGGTCATTTGGAAACAACCATCGCCGTCAATTGCCCACACAGTTTTGTCGGGGCGACCAACTTTTGCACCAATTGCTGCTGGCACTGAGAAGCCCATTGTTCCGAGGCCACCTGAGTTCACCCATGTATACGGTTCGTCGAAATGCCAATACTGGCTCGACCACATCTGGTGTTGACCAACACCAGAAACCAAAATGGTTCCTTCTGGTGCATGGTCACGAATTTGCTCGAGGCAAAACTGTGGCTTCAATGCTGCACCAGGTGCACTTGGCTCGTATGCCAATGGGAATTGTTCTTGCCATCCGCTGCAACGGCTACGCCATGGAGCAATGTCGGCCTGCACTTCGCCACCATCAAGAAGTTCGCGCAGTGCTTTCAAAATTTCAATGCTGACAAGTTTGCAATCGCCAACAATAGGAACGTCGGGGCGACGTACTTTGCCTTGTTCTGCTGGGTCAATATCAACGTGAATGATTTTTGCTTCTTGCGCAAATGCAGAAACTTTGCCGGTTACACGGTCGTCAAAACGAGCACCTAACGCAATGAGCAAATCGCTTTTTTGCATTGCAGTAACTGCAGCAGCGGTTCCGTGCATACCTGGCATACCCAAGCACAACGGGTGACTGTCGGGGAATGCGCCACGTGCCATGAGTGTTGTAACAACAGGAATATTCAACAACTCTGCAATTTCGCGAACAACTTCTGCTGCACGCGATTTCAAAACGCCGCCTCCTAAATACAAAACAGGTCGTTGTGCGGCAAGCATTAACTTCGCTGCTTCTTTGATCATCCGTGGATGACCTTTAGTGGTGGGGTGATAGCCGGGAAGACTTGCTTGCACTTCTTCATCGGTTGGCCAATGCCATGTCATGGAGTTTTGCAAAACGTCTTTAGGAACGTCGATGAGCACTGGGCCGGGTCGGCCGGTTGTTGCGATGTGGAATGCTTGACGAATAGCAAGAGGAAGATCTTCCGCACTCATCACCAATTCGTTGTGCTTGGTAATGCTGCGCGTAATACCTACCGTGTCACATTCTTGAAAAGCATCGGTACCAATTGCGGTAGTGGACACTTGGCCAGTAATGGCAACCATCGGAATGGAGTCCATGTAGGCATCGCATAGCGGAGTGACCAAGTTGGTAGCGGCAGGTCCGCTCGTCACCATGGCAACGCCGGGGCGGCCAGTAACGTGCGCATAACCTTCGGCCATGTGCCCGGCGCCTTGTTCGTGGCGCACCAAAATGTGACGAATAGACGACTTCAAGAGAGGGTCGTAGGCGGGCAAAATGCAGCCACCCGGATAGCCGAACATGACGTCGACGCTTTCCATCTCGAGCGCTTTAATGAGCGCTTCAGCTCCTGTGATTTTCATTTGACTCTCCTGTATCACTCGTTCTTTTTGGCATTCACTTCAGACCAGTTAGTGCGTCTCATTTCGGCGTGTGTTGCGTTTTGAGCAACAAAAAAGCCCCCCATCTGGGAGGCTTGGCGGCACGCGTGATATGTGACGCGTGCCTACACGACGACGACCACCACAAGAACGGAAGTTGACGACATACGCACGGTGAAAGTCTGCCACGTTAAAGCCACCTTGACAACCCCCTGTTCAAGATCTTGACGGCGGAGGTATTTGCACTTAGAGTGCAAAAACATTCACCGATGCACTCAGGGGAAATATGGACATTATCCGCACACCCGACGACCGCTTTTCCGGCCTCACAGCATGGCCATATGCCCCGCGCTATACCGACATTGCTCGTGGCGACGGCACGGGCACATTACGCGTGCACCATATAGATGAGGGCGCCAGCGCAACTGACCCCGCCACCGAAACCATCTTGTGCATGCATGGCGAGCCCACCTGGAGCTACCTCTACCGCAAAATGATTCCCCTCTTCACAGCCGCTGGGCACCGCGTTGTTGCGCCCGACCTTGTGGGCTTTGGCCGCAGCGATAAGCCCACCGCAATGACCGACTACACCTACCAACGTCATGTTGACTGGATGGCTGAGTGGCTCACCACAAACGAACTCAACAATCTCACCTTGGTTTGCCAAGACTGGGGCGGGCTCATCGGACTTCGACTCGTTGCACAATTCCCTGAGCGCTTTGCACGCGTCGTGACCGCCAATACTTTTCTTCCAACAGGTGACCGTGACCCTGGTGAAGCTTTTCGCGCATGGCGCACGTACAGCCAAACAACACCAGACTTCAATGTTGGAAAAATTGTGCAAGGTGGCTGCGCACAACGCCCCATCGGTGAAGAAAATGTTGCCGCATACGATGCTCCGTTTCCCGACGACTCATACAAAGCCGGAGCACGCATCTTCCCGACTCTCGTGCCCGGAGAACCAAATGACCCATCGGCTCCCGCCAACCGCGCCGCATGGGAAGTGCTGAGCACTTGGACAAAACCGTTCCTCACCGCATTTGGTGATAGCGATGCCATTACTGGTGGATCAGAAAAGCATTTCAAGAAACTCATTCCTGGTTGCGAAGGTCAAGCTCATACAATCATCGCTGGTGGTGGACATTTCATTCAAGAAGATAAGGGTGAAGAACTCGCTACAATCGTCAACACTTTTATTGCGGCAAACCCGAGGTAGAAATGTCTTCCACAGATCACAATGCTGCTTCAAGCGATGGTCGTGTTGCACGTGGTGAACGCACACGCTCTTCCATTGCCGACGCTTTGTATGAACTGTTAGCCGAAGGCGTAGAAAACCCCAGCGGACGCGATATTGCTGAGCGCGCAAATGTGTCTTTACGCTCAGTATTTCAGCATTTCGACGACATTGAGGCGGTGTATGGCGAACTAGTCACCCGCCAACACGAACGTGTTGCTCCGTTTCTTGAACCCATCAATCAAGAAATTCCCCTCAATGAGCGCGTCGAAAAATTCATAGAAAGTCGCGACTCGATGTTTGCTCTTGCAGCACCATTACGGCGCAGCATGGGCACATACCGCGGTGTCAAAACATCTCATACCATTCGTCGAGCAATGACTTATTTGCAGCGTGCGCAACGCGATCAGATACTGCAGACTTTTGCTCCAGAGCTCAACAACAATGAACAATTGTTATTGCAGCTTGAAGTGTGTCTCTCGTTTGAAACGTGGAATCAATACACAAGTCAACATGGTCTGTCGAGAGCGGCCACGCGCGGCCACCTACACAACTTGATAATGACGATGTTGGCAAGTTCTTAACTACGAAATTTTTACACCCTGTAGCGCTGCTGCAGTCAAAGTATTTTCCAACAAGCACGCAATGGTCATTGGCCCAGTTCCACCCGGCATCGGTGTAATTGCACCAGCAATGTTTTGCACCGCTTCAAAATCAATATCGCCAACTATTCCTTTTTCAGTTCGTGAAATACCAACGTCAATGAGAGTTACTCCGGGCTTGCAGTGATCTTTGCCAATCATTCCTGCCTGGCCACTTGCGCCAATCACAATGTCGGCCGAACGACACAGTTCAGCCAAGTTACTGGTGCGGCTATGCGCAATAGTTGCCGTTGCATCAACACCTTTACGCGACAACAAAATAGCTAGTGGTGTTCCGACCAAAGTGCTGCGACCAACAATGACCGCATGCTTACCAGCAGTGGTAATGCCGTAGTGCTCAAGTAAGCGCAATACACCCAGTGGAGTGCATGGCACCAGACCAGGTTCACCACGTACTAAACGGCCCAGCGATTCTGCGGTGAGACCGTCAACGTCTTTGTTGGCCGGCAAGAGCGCCAACACCGCATCGTTGTTGAGATGGCTCGGCAGTGGTTGTTGCACCAAAATGCCATGCACCATTGGATCGGCTGCCAGCGAGGCCACCAATGCTTCGGCCTCGGCTTGCGTGCAATTGGCGGGCAACGTTTCGTTACGGCTCACCAAGCCTGCCTTCGCAGCGAACTTGTGCTTATTGCGTACGTAGGTCTGGCTCGGGCCATCTTCACCAATGAGAACGGTGGCCAAGCAGATGTGCGGGTTTCCTGCGGCGGCTACACGGGCGCCAATTTGCTCCACAATGAGGTCACGCAGAGCGTTTCCATCCATTACGAGTGGTTTTTGGCTTTCTGGCTGGGGGGAGGTGCCAGGAACTGTTGTCATATGAAGATGGTAGGCGACCCTCGGAGGCTCTAGCCTTATCAGTCGCGGCTCTCGTCATGCCTATGAGCCCAAGGAGTACCCATTCATGTCTAGCCCCACCCCTTCCCCCAAGAGCGTTGCGCCTGCCGAAGGCAAACTCGGTGTCCTCACCGTTGGCCTTGGCGCCGTTGCCTCCACCCTGATTGCTGGTGTCGAGCTCGCTAAGCGCGGCCAAGGAACCCCCATTGGCTCAATGACCCAAATGGGAACCATCCGCTTAGGCAAGCGCACCGATGGCCGCACGCCATTGGTCAAAGACTTCGTTCCACTGGCTCGTCTTGAAGACATCGTGTGGGGTGCCTGGGACGTCTTCCCCGACGACGCCTATGTTGCTGCATCGCGTGCTGGGGTTCTAGAGCAGGGCAAGCACATTGAATCGATTTCTGAAGCACTGCGTGAGATTCGCCCAATGAAGGCAGCCTTTGAGCGCCGCTTTGCGCGCAACCTCGATGGCACACACACCATGGACACCATCGACAAGCGTTCCATGCTGAACGGCATTCGTGCCGACATCAACCGCTTCCGCGATGAGAAAAAAGTAGATCGCGTTGTCATGATCTGGTGTGCAAGCACCGAGATTTACATTGAGCCAGGTGCACAACACGCCACTATTGAAAGTTTTGAAAAAGCAATCGATGCCAACGACGAAATGATTGCTCCATCAATGCTCTATGCATATGCAGCATTGCTTGAAGGCGTTCCTTTCGCTAACGGTTCTCCAAACCTCGCAGTCGACATGCCGTGCTTGCGTCAATTCGCAACCGACAACAACATTCCCATTTCAGGAAAAGACTTCAAGACCGGTCAAACACTCATGAAGACCGTGCTCGCACCAATGTTGAAGGCTCGCCAGTTGGGCCTTGCTGGTTGGTACAGCACCAACATCTTGGGCAACCGCGACGGCGAAGTTCTCGATGCTCCCGAAAACTTCAAAACCAAAGAAGAGTCAAAGCTTGGTGTACTTGAAGACATTCTCGACCCTGCCAACAACCCCGAGTTGTACGGCAACGTATTCCACAAGGTAAGCATCAACTATTACCCACCCCGTGGAGACAACAAAGAAGGTTGGGACAACATCGACATCGTTGGCTGGATGGGTTACCCCATGCAGATCAAGGTCGACTTCTTGTGCCGCGACTCCATTCTTGCTGCGCCTCTTGCACTCGACCTCATCTTGTACTCCGACCTTGCACAGCGTGCAGGCCTCGGCGGCATTCAAGAGTGGTTGTCGTTCTATTACAAGAGTCCGCAAACTGCGCCTGGCCTACGCCCAGAGCACGACTTGTTTGTACAACTCGAGAAGTTGCACAACACCTTGCGCTGGATCATGAACGAAGATCAAATTACGCACCTCGGCCGCGAGTATTACGACCAAGCCTAATTGAGTGTTCTCGGCGCGGTATGTCCCGCTTTATGCAACATTTTGCGCCGAGAAACCTGATTTTTCTGCAGCTGTTTCAACGCTGTCATCATTCGCCGCAAAATCTACTTTTTCGCTTCGAGGCATCAGCGCAAATATCGTGGTGCCACCTGCAAACGTGCACGCTGCCACAGAGAGAACTGTGTGTGAGGCAACGATGGTTGAAGCTGCAAGACCCGTGACTAAGCCAATGAGAAAGCTCATGTTGTAGGCAAGGTCATAAGCGGCAAAAATTCGTCCACATGAGCCTTTTAATGCATTGGCCTGAATGGTTGCATCGGAGCAGACGCGCAGGTTTTGAAAACTAAATGCCATCACTACAACTGCCCCGCAACAAACATAGAAGTTAGTCAAAGTAATTGCAGTTAAAGCAGCCACGCTAGAGAATGCGAAGGCAAGTAATGTCACCGTTCTACGCGGTATTTTTTCGTTAATTCTTTCAGCGGTCACTGTTCCGACAAATGCTCCAATTCCTGCAGAGCCCAAAGTGACTGCGTAACCAGAAGCTCCAATGTTGACCCGGTTGTCTAACAACAAAGCAATTGCGGAATAGCTCACTCCCAAGAGATAGCGATGTGCACTGGTGGAAGCAATGGCGAAACGGGTCTTTGCCATACGCAGCTGCTGAAATGCTGCCTTCCAAGTGACTTTGTCGACTTCGCTACCACCACCAAGCCAAGCGCGAACGGAATCGAACATATATGCAGCGATGAAGTGAAGAATCGCTCCAGCAAAAAATGCAGCAAAACCAACATAGCGATAGAGCAAAGCTCCACTGACAGCGCCAATGCTTCCTGCAATCATGCTGGCCATCAACATCACCGAGTCTGCGGCAACTAACTCATGTTGACGCACCAGGTGACGCACCGAAGCCGCCCGCGCTGTATACAAAATTCGAGTCACGCACATTGATAAGCCAAATAAAACGTAAAGCATCACTGATGACTGCATGTAGGCAGCAAAAATAGCGGCAAGCATGAGCAACGAGCGAACTCCTTGACCAGTTACCAAAATTTGGCGACGCTCAAATTTATCTGCAACAAAACCTGCCAGTGGACCAGCAAGTACTAGCGGAAACGCTGATGCAATAACAGCTTGAATTAACAAACGCGGTGTGGGGCCATCTTCAGACGCGAACAGAAGTACTTGCGCAAACACCAATGAGGCGAGAGCATCGGCAATTTGTGAAGTTACCTGACCGGTCACCGCGAGACGAAAGTCGGGATACTGGAAAAGTGTGCGGCGCGAAATATGCAACTGAGCACGGCGACGAAAAAGCCTGATTCGTTTCTGGGGGGCAATGCTGATTGTGCTCACATATTTATCGTGACTCATTGGCTGTTGAACAATGAGCGATTGTGGGAAACCTTTGGCGTACACAACATGACGAGCAGGTGAATGATGTTTGCCGCTACCGTGTACTTATGTCGACCTCGCCCCTCACCCCAGCGCTACAGAAATCTCTCTACGCATTCGTTGCCGACGCAGCTTTGATATTCCTATTCATATTTATAGGAACCCGCAATCACGACACCAACACCGACACTGCTGGTGTTCTATCAACTACTGCCCCATTCCTCATTGGCCTCATCGTAGGTTGGTGTGCGTTGCGGGCGTGGAAAGCGCCTCGCACAATTGCCAATGGTGTTGGACTGTGGCTCTTCACCATCGTCATCGGAATGTTGCTACGTCGCTTTGCATTTGACGATGGTGCAGCTGGCGCATTTATTGTGGTCGCAACTATTTTCAATGCTTTCACTTTGGTGGGTTGGCGCTTCATCGCCGAACAGCTAAGTGAACGCAAAGCATCACGAGGTTGACCTCAAGTTAATCGTGGATAGCCACCATAAATTTTCTGATAACGATGTGCTTTTGTTCATCTCAGCAAGGGCAAATTGTCACATGAGTTTCCGGCATTTGCCTTAGTATCCATCTATCCGTGGAAATAACTGTTGGCATAGTTGAGAGGAAATCATGAGACTCTCCGCAGAACAACTCGAACAATTTAATTTCAGAGGCTGGCTCCTCGTCGACACACTTTCCGCAGCCGAAACTTCTGAAGTCCAAAGTTGGGTAACCGATATCGCCTCATGGGCTGACGACAACGGTGAATGGTTGCATTACAAGGAGCTCACTGAATACGGTCCAAAACTTTGCAGAACGGAAAACTTCACTCCGTTTCATGCCGGCATGCATCAGTTCCTGCGCAGCGGCCAAATGGTTGAGGTTGCTTCTGCGCTGCTCAACAGCGAAGCCGTTCTCTATAAAGAAAAGATCAACTACAAACTTGCAGGTGGTGCCGGATACTCACCGCATCAAGATGCGCCGGCTTACCGCTTTATTGAAACTCACATTTCATGCATGGTTGCCGTTGACGACGCCACAGAGGAGAATGGATGTCTTGAAGTCGTTTCTGGGCTCCACCACGAAATTCTTCCTATGGACGCAAAGGGTTGTATTGAACCCTCACTCGTAGCCACTTTTCACTGGATGACCGTTCCTTTACGAGCTGGCCAAACCTTGTGGTTCCACTCGCGCACTCCACACCGCAGCGGGCCAAACAATTCGCAGAATGATCGACGCGCTCTATATCCCACCTATAACGCCCTCAGCGAAGGTGACCTACGTAGTCGCTACTACGAGCAAAAACTCAAAGAGTTCGCTGAAGCAAAAGACAATAACGAATCTGTACGTGTATCACTTATTGGAGATTTTGAAGGGAAACCCGTTCAATGAATGAAATCATTCAACATATTCACCATCTATACAGCCAATTTGGCAATCAAAAATACGATGAGTTAATTACCCAAACTGAACATGCAACCCAGTGTGCAGCACTGGCAAAAGCGTCAGAGGCCAGCCCCGAGCTCACCATCGCGGCACTCTTGCATGACGTTGGCCATCTCTTGGTTTTGGAGCAAAGCAATGGCTCCGTTGATTTCAGCACCGATGACGAACACGAAGCACTTGGAGCGCGATACCTTGCAACTCATTTCCCCAGCGGGGTAACCGCGCCAATTGCGTTACACGTTGCTGCAAAACGTTTCCTGTGCACTGCAGACGACACCTATTTCGACCAGCTTTCTATCGGATCCGTTCGCAGTCTAGAAAAGCAAGGCGGTCGTATGACTCATCAAGAAGTCATGCGCTTCGAGCGCTCTCCGCATTTTTCTAATTCGGTGCAACTACGTCGCTGGGACGAAGGGGCAAAAGATGAACACATCGTTGTTGATCCATTTGAGTCATACCTTGAAATGATGGAGCACATCGTTACTTCAAAGTGAACGCGGTGTAGTCGGGGAACTTCTCCACCCAGTCAATACCAGCATCGCCCAAGGCATAAGCAATGGTGGCAAACGCATCTGCCCACATGAGGTGTGGGCCGATAACTGTCATTGAAGAAAACTGAGAATTCGTTGGTTGGGAATCTTTGCCCCAAATATGTTGGCCGCGCTCTGCGACACCAGATGTAGCAATTGCCCAATTTTCTGGGATATCGACATAACTGTGAATACGCGTTGCGTCGTGCGGGTCAACTATTCCCACTCGCCATTTGTCTCCTGTTGCCTGCGTGCCATGGGATTGAATATCGCCACCAATGCGCAAGTAGTAATTTTTCAGACCAGCCTCGGCCAGCAAACGTGCCGCTCGCTCTGCTGCCCAACCTTTAACAAACCCGGCAGGGTCAATTGAACCATCTGGTCGTCGTGCGTTGAATACCCCATCACTTAAGTGCTCCAGCCATGTGCACGCATCAAGCACCTCAACCACATCTGGTGAAGCATCAAGCACGTGCAATTCGCCCTTGTTTATGCGCGAAATTTCACTTGTTGGCAAAAATGTAGAAAATCGATCTTCAATATCACGAAGAAATACGCCTACCGCTTCCCACGCAGCATCTGCGATTTCTTGAGGAACTACATCGTCAATATGTGCACTAACAGCGGTGCCCATGGCCTTCGCTGCGAAAGTGAAACGCACTTCAGCACTCATTACTCAGGGCGAGCGTCAAGAATTGCTTGGAGCCCGGCGGTGTATGCACGCCACGAATCGGTTGCACCAGAGACAACTGCAATTTGTGCACTTCCTATCTCAATTGCTTCTTGGTTATACACAGGAAGCGCAGACTGGTTAATGCTCAATGACTTATCATCTTCATTGGGATACTTCACAACAGTCACATTGCACAGAACATTTTTTTGTGTGAATGTTGCTTGTAATTGCAGGTCACCCCATTTAAACACTGCCGTTGGGCCAGTCACCACATCACCATCGCAGTTACCCGTTCCTTCCACTGTTGAAAGTGGGCTTGGTGCAAGGGTTGTAGTGACCTCACTGGGTACGACAACTGATGTCGCCGCACTTGGTACAAGCGTCGAAGTTGTTGCCGAAGCAGGGGGCGCCAATGTGCCTATCGCTCCTTCTAGGGCAACTACATCGCCACCTGGGTTATCGAGTTGTGAAATGAAGCCAACACCTACAACCGTGAGAGCCACTGCGGGAAAGATCTGACGACCCAATGTTGGTTTTTTAGTCACGACTACCACCAGGCCCTTTCGGCATGAATATTTTCCACAGGTACACCCGCTGCGCGTGCGCCTCGCTGCACAGCTTTCACCATTGATTCTGGCCCAGCAACAATGACCACACGTTGCACAAGGTCCGGAACGGCTTTCAAGAGAACTTCAGCGCTGAAAGGGTCAGACACTTTGAGAGTTGCTCGATGCCCAACAAGAGTATGAACTGTGCCATTTCGCGCAGTTGCAAGAGTTTCTAGTTCCTGAACGTGTGACATTTCCTTCTCAGATGAAACGCGATACAAAACAATTGGTTCATGCTTCGGTGCAAGTTGTTCGAGGAATGAAGTAATTGGGCCTATTCCAATTCCACCACCGACAAGAAGCACCTTCTCTGAGTTCACCACATCGGGAGTACACACACCGTAAGGGCCTTCAACAACCACGCGGGTTCCCAATGCAATATTCGTAAAGGCGTTGCTCGATTCACCCCGCGACTTCACTGTGAACCGCAGGCCCGCTGTAGTGGGCTGTGCAGAGAGTGAAAAAGGGTTCGACTGCCACCATCGCCCTTTGACCATTTGCCGCACTAAGTAAAACTGACCACCTTGTGCTTTGGCTTTTTTTAGGTGCTTACCCGACAGAACAACACTAGAAATGCCTTCAGCTTCATGCGTTACTGCCGACACGCGCAACGGACGTGCAACTGCAAGAAGGAAACGACCCCACCTGCTCCAAATAACCCATACGGCTACTGCCACATGTAGTGCCACCCAAAAACCACGGGCAAGTGCATCATCGGCGAAGTCGGTACCTAACACAATTTGATGCGAGAACGACGCTGCCAAACCAAAGTAGGCCGTGAGATGCACGAAGTACCACATCTCATAAGAGAGCTTGTTGCGGAACCACTTCAAAGAACTCAATGTGACGATGAGAATGATGGCCGACCCAACAGTGGTGAGTGCCATATACGGTTCTTTGCCAGTTAACGACTTGATTGCATTAACTGCTCCATTGGGAATTGCCCACGCAGCAATACTGAATGCAATATGTAAGGCAAGAAAAATTGCCATTACCTCACCCAACAGTCGATGCCAGTTAAACAAGCGGTCGAGGCCGTAACGCCGTTCCATCAGTGGTGTACGAGTAATGAGAATGAGCCCGAGAAGCCCAGCTTCGCTACAGAGCAACCCCGTCAATTGAGCCAACGACGTATAGGTCTTAGCTGCAGAGTCACCCAATGCCGCAACACCTCCGTGACGCGACCAAAGACCCACCACTACGAGTGTGAGAGCACCAATAATGGCGCCCACGTCTGTGTCGAGAACCCTGCTTTCCTGGGGGGCAGGAAGCGGATGAACTTGCGACTCAGAACTCGTAGGGGTGGGTCTGGTCATGAATGAAAACTTATGCGTTATTCGATGGCGTTACCGTGACCGAACCCTGCAGTGCAGGAGCTCCGGGCATTGCATCGCCATCAGATTCTGGTCCGTGACCCATGCCGCGACCCATACCTGGGCCACCGTGTCCACGAGGGCCACGACCTTCTTGTCCATGGCCTTCAGGGCCACCAGCAGGGCGAACATTATTCACCATGTCGGTCACGCGAGTGGTGAATTCTGCAAGCTTCGCATCGGCTTCTGCCTGAGTGTGCTCACCAGAAGCAACCTCTTCATCGAGATGAGCCTTGAACTCAGCAACAAGAGCATCAATCACTTTCGTGATATCGACACCTTTAGCTTTTGCGATGTCAGCAAGTGACTTCGTAGCAAGTTCGGCCTTCAACTCTTCAGCAGTCACACCAAGAACCTTGGCAGCAGCTTCAAGCTTTGGGCCACCCTTACCTGGGCCACCATGACCACGACCTTCAGGGCCGCCAGCAGGGCGAACATTGTTCACCATGTCAGCAACCCGAGTGGTGAACGCAGCAAGTATCGCATCGGCTTCTGCCTGAGTGTGCTCACCAGAAGCAACCTCTTCATCGAGATGTGCCTTGAACTCAGCAACAAGAGCATCGGTCACTTTGGTGATATCGACACCCTTAGCTGCAGCAACATCAGCAAGTGACTTCGTAGCAAGTTCAGTCTTCAACTCTTCAGCAGTGACACCAAGAACCTTGGCAACAGTTTCAAGCTTCGGACCTTTTTCCTTGGCACCAGTGCTTGATGCACCAACCGAAGGAACCTGGATGGTGTCTGACAGAGTTACTACTGCAGACTTCGCCAAGACAGCAGAACTGCCTTGAACGTTTAGTGGGGAGTTGTTCGCTTGTGCACCGGCAAAGCCGGGAACTCCGAGGGCAAGGCCGGCAACCAAGCCACCGGCGATTCCTGCGGCCACACTTGCAGCAACAATGCTTTTCTTCAAGTTTGTCTTTCTCATGGGATTCTCCTGTGTTGGGGGGCGGGATGCCCTTTGACAAAAGACACTGTCGTCGTTGTTCTTATAGATTCTGTAAGAAGAGAGTAAGAGGCTCTTAAGAAGCCGTCTCATATTTGTCTAAGTTGCCAAACCCTTATGGAATATGGTGCAAATGCCGCCATTTAAGAGTGAAAAGTGGCTGCCACTGCCCTGCCCGCAATACGACCAAAGGTTGCACCATTTGAGAGCGAGTTGCCACTGCCCACATAACGATCGCCAATAATTCCGCCAGTGCATTCACCCGCACCATACAAACCCGGAATTACTTCACCAATGTCATTGAGCACGCGAGCTTGGCTATCGATACGCATACCTACTGCAGTGAAACACAAAGTTGCTGGGCGCACTTCAGCACCATAGAAAAGTGGGTACTCAAGTGGGCGCAAAAACTTTTCTTCTTTGTTGTAATCGTCTACACCTGCATGTGCACCTGCGTTATAACGCGCAATGGTTCCTGCAAGTTTGTCTTGCGGAAGACCAAGTTCCTTCGCAAGACCTTCAATAGTGTCACTCGATTTAATGCGACCAGCTTTCACCATGTCTTCCACCATGATTGCATTCCAGTTTGCATTGAAACGTTCTTTGCCACGCCCAGGAATTGACTGCTTATACGTTGCGACCTGTGGGCCACGTTCAGGATGCAATACGAGATCATCAAAAATAACGTATGCAACGTCACCTTGAGCGCGCATGAAACCATCCATCACTCCATATGGTGCCGACTCGGTTCCAAAGCGTTGACCGTGTTTATTCACCAACACCATCCAACCCGGCAGAAATGGTTCAACTGCATTAATGAAGTTGGGGTGAAGCAAACGCAAACCGCGGTTATGCCCAATGATTTGTGCATTAAGTGGTTCAACAAAATCAAGCGCATCACCGCGTGCGCCATCGGCACCGATGTACCACAACCAGTCACCCATCGCGGCGGCTGCTGGGTACAGCTCTGCAAGACGATCTTTGTTTAATGAAAAACCACCCGATGCAACAATGACTGCACCTGCACGAATTTCATCGTCACCAACCGCAACTCCAACTACTCGCCCATTTTCAACAAGCAATCGGTTCACGCGCTGACCAAGAGCAATATCAATATCGCGCTCACGTGCCTTTGCATGTAGGGCATCAATAATTCCTTGACCGTTGTTCACAGCACAATGACAACGTGGCACTATTTCACCGCCACCAAAAATGAGCTCTTCGTGAAACTGCACGCCTAGGTCGCCCAACCAATCGACAGCCGCCCCCGCTTCATTGCAATACGTACGCACGACACCTGCTTCAACCATCCACTGGTTGATTGCCATGTAGTCGTTAAACAACGCATCGGCTGTATCGCTAATGCCAGCAGCTTCTTGAAAACGTGTTGGCGCACCCATCACGATGCCACCCGAAAGGCGTGACGAACCTCCAACGACCCCTTCGCTCTCTGCAATCAGAACGCGCTTTAGACCGTGCTCCCACGCGCTATTTGCGGCGGCTAGGCCGGCAATACCAGAGCCAATTACTACGACATCTACATCGTTCATACAACCCCCAAAACAATCTCTTAAGGCGACGTTATGCCGAATACACCTGCACCAACGTGTCGTGGTAACTCACTCCACCACCCCAATCGGTGTGCGTATCACTCGTCAGATCGTTCACATTGCTTGAATTCACAAGGCTTGCATCCCACCAGCCGAAGGGAACAGCCACCACGCCTACAGGTAAACGAGTACTCATTTTGACGGGCAACAACATTTCACCGCGCTCATTCACCACTCGCGCCGTTGCGCCATTATCGAGTCCTCTTGCAGCAGCATCACTGGCACACATTTCTACGTACGGCCCTTCTTCACGCGGGCCGTGCTGTGGCAAATGGGAATAGCTGGTGTTCAAGAAACGTGTGTGCTGTTTTGGCGTCAGCAGCACCAAAGGAAACTCGGCCGAACCCATGCGCGATGACGACTGAATATACGTAGGCACAGAAGGAAGACCACGAGATGCAAGATCTTTGCTCATCAATTGCGCTTTGCCCGATGCAGTACCAAATATGCCGTCGGAGAAAAGAACTTCATCACTATTAGGTAATGGCACAAATCCATCGCGCTTTAACTGTTCAATATCTATTCCGTGCAGTGCAGAAGCAATGAGAGAATCGTCGCTTTCAAATAACTCAGGTTCGGTGTAACCCATTGCAGTTGCAAGACGACGGAAGAGCTCGGTGTTCGGTATGCACTCGCCCACGGGTGCAATTGCCGCTTCATTCCAACCTAAATACAAATGTCCCCATGCCGGCACCACATCGCGTTGTTCTATTTGCATTGCTGCCGGGAAAATGACGTCGGCATATTTTGCGGTATCGGTAAGAAACTGTTCACTCACCACGGTAAACAAATCTTCGCGCAACAAACCTTCGCGAGTCAGCGCACTGTTCGGACAAGTTAGAACAGGGTTGCCATTCCATACATAAAGCACCGTTACCGCTGGCGCCAATGAACTGTTTGTAAGTACTTGACCCAACTGCGTAAAAGGCAATGCCCGCCGTGTTTTTCCCTGTGCTAGGTGCTCGGAATCAAAAACGGAATCGTCAACGAAGTCGTTGAACCACGAGCCCACACTGCGCGATAGCCCGCCACCGCGATGCTTCCACGAACCCGTGAGCGTTGGCAAGCACGCCATGGTGCGAAACAACATTGCGCCATTTTCTCTGTGCTCAGCGCCAATCATGGTACGAATAAATGCGGGCTGTGCACTTGCGTATTCACAAGCAAATGTTTCGATGTCGTCAGCAGATACACCGCACTCTGCTGCTGCACGCTCGGGTGTCCAAGCCGCAACTTCTGCTGCGAGTTCCGCAAAACCTTCGGTGTGTTGCGCAACAAAGTCGTCGTCACATAATTCATCGCGAATAATGACATGCATCATCGCAAGCATCAATGCAGTGTCGGTGCCGGGGAACGGTTGAATAAACCAATCAACTTCGTCGGCAGTAATGGTGCGAATGGGGTCAACCACCACAACTTTTGCGCCCTTGCTGCGTGCCTCTTCAATAAATGGCCACAGGTGCCTATTGGTGAGTCGCGTATTGGTTCCCCACAACACGATGTACTGCGCATCGACAATATGCATGGGGTTAGTACTGCGCCCAGAACCAGTGGTTGCTGCGAAGCCATTCTTGGCAACGCTTCCGCACAGTGCACCCGTGGTGACAGATGAACCCATCCGCGCAAACAACCGGCGGTCGAGCGACGACATTTGCAAGAGACCCTGATTACCTGCCGACGACCATGGCAATACGGTTTCGCCTCCGTACTTGTTGATGGCCTCATGAGTCTTTTTTGCCACAAGCGCCAATGCTTCGCTCCACGTTGCAGCACGAAAGACACCTTCACCTTTTGCCCCATCGCGCACCAACGGCGTTGTAATACGTTGAGGGCTATACACCCGCTCAACAAAGTGATTCACCTTGGGGCACAGTTCCCCTGCAGAGTATGGGTGAGCGGGGTTTCCCCGCATTTTCACCGCTACCCCGCCCTCCACTGTTACTTGCCAGCCACATGAATCGGGGCAGTCGTGATGGCAGGTGCCCAGTACAAGAGTTTCTTGTGTCACCTGCCTATCTTTGCACCTCGTTATGCTGAACCGCAGATGATTTCTTTACTAGCAGCAGAGCGAGCCACGGGGGCCTGGAACTGGCTGCGCGATGAAGGGCTCCTCATTGTTGCCATTACTTCTGGGGCCTTCTTCTTCACCCGAGCAATTGGGCTGGTGTCGAACTACCAAGCCGAACGCCTGAAGCGCCAGCGCGCCGCGGCCAACCCACTCGATCACAATGCAGCCGGCGCTTATCAAGGCGCACTTCTCGGCGCTGCCCGATGGGGCGTGAACTTCAGCATTGCCACAGTGGCCTTTGTATGGACCCTGCTGCTCCTCAACTTGCCAGCGTCTGCAGTGGTGCCGTTGGTTTCTATTGTGGGTGCGGGTCTTGGTTTCGGTGCTCAGCAAATTGTGGGCGACGTACTTGCCGGCATCTTTATTATTTCCGAGCGCCAATTTGGCGTGGGCGATGTGGTGCGCGTGGGGCCTCTCGTACCCGTGGGCTGGATTGAAGGTCGCGTTGAGGAAGTTACTTTGCGCGTTACCAAAATTCGTACCTTCGATGGCGACCTCGTCACAGCCGCAAATGGTGGCCTACGTCAAACCGTCAACCTCTCGCGCGACTGGGCGCGCGTGCTCATCAACATTCCCGTATCGCGCGAAGCCGACCTCGATGCCGCAATTGAAATGCTCAATCGCATTGGCCACGACATTTCTCAAGACCCCGAATGGGCACCGCTCATATTGGAACAGCCGGTTGTTTCAGGCGTCGAAGATATTGGAGCAGAAACTATTGAACTGCGCTTTGCAGGTCGCACACTTCCTGCTCAGCAATGGAAAGTTGCTCGCGAAATTCGCCATCGCATTGCTATTGAAGGTGCCCCATGAGACGCATAGGTCGCGCCACCATTGCCTCGGCAGTTGTCTTTGGAGCTTCACTCACTACATGGACCTTGCAACGCCCCAGCGACCCACCAGCGCCGGCAAGCATTCCGTGGCCCGATGTGAGTTGGGTCATTGTGACCACCACTTCCACACTGCCAAAAGAAACGCCGAGCAAGCCCGAAACAACCACTACAGAGGAAAAGCGCGTGTCGACAACTGTTGAAACAACAACCACTGTTGATGCCTCTTCAACTGTGCCTGAAACGCAAACTACCGCAGTAGCTGAAATCTCACCAGAGACTTCAACCACTGCGGTAGCAGCTAATTAGTTATTACTTGTTCAGTACGTAGTGCTTATGCGCCGATCTTTGCAGCAATTGCCTTTGCAGTAGCTACGAGAGAAGCGGGAAGTGCGGAGTAGCCCTTGATTTCAGCAACTTCTGGAGCACATGTGTCGAGTACGTAGTTGACATAGCTTTTCGCAATGGCGTTGTCTGCCGCTGTTCCGTAAGCTGCAGTGTTAGCCATTCCGTACGACACTGCCGTGATTGGGTATGCACCAGAAACCGTGTTGTCGTATTTGAAGGTAACGATGCCAGTTGTCGAGTCGACCGCGGCTGCACCAACAGCCAAGGCTGCTCCAGCAGAGCTACCGGCAAGGAATTCGCCAGCACCATTCTTAATTTTTGCTGACACGATTGGCTTACCAGCAGTTTGACGCTCGTTAACAAACGACACTTCTGCGTAACCGATTCCACCATCTTTGCCCATCACGCCGTTAGAAACACCGTCGTTGCCTTGTGCTGCCACAAATGAGCCATCGGTAGGAACTGTTCCAGGAAACGCACTGTCGAATGCATCGTTTGTTGCCTTGGTCCAAATAGTTGGCTCAGTCTTGTTCAAGTAGTTGGCAAAGTTGTTGGTGGTACCAGAGGTGTCTTTGCGCTTGTACACAGTGATCGGCGTATCAGGAAGCACTACTGATGTTGCATCAAGAGAAACCGTGCCCACAAGAGCCTTGTCGAGAGTGACCGAATATACGGTGCCCTTTGCATATGGAACTGTCAAAGTAATTCGACCAGCTTTTGGCTTCTTGTTGTAGATCTTCTTCACAGTCTTGCCACCATCAACACTTGAGGTGATGATGAGGTTCTTTGTTTTGCTGTTCACAGCCTTTGAAGTCAAAGTAGCGGTCAAAAGTGCTTGAGTAGCCTTTTTGCCTTTCGCCAAAGTGAATTTTACCTGACCGTTCAAACCAAGGAGTTTTGGCTGAGCGGCAACTGGGTTGTCAGCTTTAATTGAGGCATCATTCCAAGTTTTGATTTGACCAGCGAAAATCTTTGCCACAGTGGCAGAAGACATTTGCAAAACTGTTCCTGCAGGCTTCACACCATCGAGTCGGTAAGCAACGTTGATTGCACCAGCGATAAGCGGCATGAATACAAAGGAGGTGCGGTAGCTGGTATCTGAAGTCTTGAACACCGAGTCTGACATCGCAAACTTGTAGTCGCCTTTGAAGAAGTTCGAGCGACCTGTGCCCGAACCAACACCGGTGTAGTCAACTCTATGGCCAGCAGCATTAGCTGTTGAATCACCAGCAAAGGAAGCGCGGCATGATTCCATAAGGTTGAGTGGGAAAGTTGCGCCACCGGCAACAATTGTTGCTGCAGATGCTGCAGAGATCCCGAGAGATCCGACGAGCGCTGTGGCCGCAAGGCCTACAGCAAACTTCTTTGACAGTTTCATGTATGTGTTTTCCTCCGTGTAGGGGTTGGTTACAAGAGGAAACCTACGTGATCAATGAAAAGCCAAAAGGTGAATTGAGTAACGCTTTGGGGTGCCCAAAGTTAACTCTGAGCAAACTCAATTTGTGTCAGCCGAAGCGACCCTGCACATAGTCTGCCGTGCGCTGGTCGGATGGCGAACTGAAGATGACGGCAGTTCGGTCGGCTTCAACAATTTGGCCAGGCCCACCATCAGACAAGAAGAATGCACAGAAATCGGAAACGCGCGCTGCTTGTTGCATGTTGTGCGTTACCACCACAATGGTCATGTCAGATGACAACTGCACAATGGTTTCTTCCACTTTCAACGTAGATGCAGGGTCGAGTGCCGAGCAAGGCTCGTCCATCAACAACACTTTTGGCTTCACAGCCAGTGCACGAGCAATACATAAACGCTGTTGCTGACCACCAGAGAGCGAAGAACCCGACAGCTTCAAGCGATCCTTTACTTCTTTCCACAAGCCGGCACGTGTTAGACACTCTTCAAGCAGGCTGTCTTTGTCTTGCACCTTGATGTTTGCCAATTTCAAGCCAGCGAGAACGTTCTCGGCAATGGTCATAGAAGGAAATGGGTTTGGTTTCTGAAAAACCATTCCTACCTTGAGCCGCATTGCGGTCACATCAACTTTCGGACCATAAATTTCCTCACCGTCGAGGAACACTTCGCCTGCCATAGCGGCACCTGGAATGAACTCGTGCATGCGATTCAAGACTCGAAGAAAAGTTGACTTACCGCAACCAGATGGCCCAATAAGACCCGTCACGCTGTTTGCAGGAAAATCTAATGAGATGTCTTCAAGCACATGATGCTTACCAAACCAAACATGTATGCCTTTTGTTTGCAAACCGCTTGTTCCTACTCGACCTTCGTCCAAAACATTTCCTCCTGTTACAGAACCGGTATGTGCAGCGTTTGCTATGAGATTGATGTCGTCATTTTCCATGGCGCTACTTCCTTGCCCCTCTGCCCGCGATGCGAGCGAAAATAAAGAGAATAAATATAAAACTTAAAAGAACTGCAGCTCCGCCCCACGCGCGAGTAAGCGCTGTGTCGGTGCCGGTGGAAAAGTTTTGGAAAATATACATTGGCAATGAAGCAAGCGGTTGCCCGGTTACTTTCAACGAGTAAATGGCCGTGTAATACGCAGTCAAAATAAGTGGCGCAGTTTCACCAGCAACTCGTGCAAGACCAAGCATCGAAGCCGTAATGAGTCCGGAACGTGCAGTCGGCAAAACGATGCGGAAGGTCGTTGCCGTTTGCGATGCACCAAGAGCATATGCGGAACTCCGCAAGTCTTCCGGAACAAGTTTCAACACTTCTTCGGAAGTGCGCGCAACCGTTGGCAACATGAGAATGGCAAGAGCTAATGCGCCAGCTAGCCCACTGAAGCTAAAACGCGACACCACGATTGCATAAATAAAGAGGCCAGCAACAACCGAGGGCACACCGCTCATTGATTGAACAACAACGCGCACTACGCCGCTGAATCTTCCCTTAATTTCCGTGATGTAGACCGCGGTAATGATGCCAAATGGGATGGCAACGAGAGACGCCATCAACAAGATGAGCAGCGAACCGACCAAAGCGTGCGAAAGACCGCCCATGCCCAATTCATCGTCGGCAGCAGTAATCGACATGTCGTTAGTGAAAAAACCAAAATAAATTGCGGATGCGCCTCGTTTGAAAACAGTGAACAAAATAGATACCCATGGAATGAAGGCCGACGCAAAACCTGCAGTAACAAGAGTTGTCATTACTTTGTCGATTGCTTTCACCTTGTCGTGCCTCATGCCGTCTACGAACGAAACAACGATAAAGGACAGCACGAAAGCCACATAGAAACCTAATGGTCCAGCAAGACCTGTCAGAAGAACAATGACTATTGCTATAGCCGTTGCAATAGCAACTGGGCGTGCCACTTCCTGAAGTGATTGCCTTCGATTAATCCAAGGCTTTTCGGGTTTCACTTCGTGCAGTGTTGTTGGGAGTGATGAATTACTCATTGCGACACCTTTGAAGTACGACTCACAATGATCGAAGCACCAAAATTGACGATCAAAGTAAGCAAGAAGAGAACAAGACCAGCGGCCATGAGTGCTTTGATTTCAAACGGGCCAGCCTCGCCGAATCGGCTTGCAATCAGCGACGCAACGTTTCCGCCGGCACTTGCCAGAACTTGAAACTTCACTTCGAACACGAGGTTCAGGGTGAGCAGCACAGCAACGGTTTCACCAAGAGCACGACCTAATCCAAGCAACATGCCACCAATAAGACCACTCCGACCAAATGGCAGAACCACGGCTTTGAGTGCTCCCCAACGAGAACCCCCTAAGGCGTACGCTGCGGAAATTTGGTCTTGTGGCGCGCGCGAGTAGACCTCGCGGGTAACAGAACTCGCAATAGGAATGATCATGAGTCCTAGAACGAGTGCAGAGATAAATGGTGATGCATCGAAGTTTTCAACATCAACTTTAAAAATAGGGATCCATCCGAAATATTTGTTAATTGATTCAGCCCATCCGGCTGCGTTAGGCATGAGCACCAAATAACCCCACAGCCCATAAATAATGGAAGGAATAGCGGCCATCAAGTCGAGAATTGCAACCAACACCGCCCGCAATTTTTTGCCAATGTAATACTCGAGAAAGAGTGACGTTCCGATGACAAAGGGCAGGGCCATAATCATCGCCATAGTTGCAACGATGATGGACCCCACCAGCATTGCAGCCACTCCGTATGAAGCTCCCTCGAGCGAATCACCACTTCCCGAATCCCAGGTAGAAGTGGTGAGGAATCCGAAGCCAAACTCTTTAAAAATTTCAAAGCCACGGTAAAAAAGAAAACTAGCGATGAGTGCGAGTACCAGAAATGTTGACAAGGCCCCAGCTGTAACTACTCTTCGAAATCTCTTATCGGAGGCGTTTCGCTGGGTGGTAATGACCCGGCGCACTGGCCCATCATCCGTTGGTTTTTCAACGGTCACAGTAGACATGTTGAAAGTTTCGCAGTGCAAAGAAGGAGGTGGCTAACTCCTGGGTGAACGCAAGGTGAACAGCCCCTTACATTTAAGGGTTTTCGGCGCCGTATGTATCGCAAATTGCAACATTTCGCGCCGAGAAACTGGCGGGTACTTTTCTACTCCGCCAGTTTTGCCTGAAGTTGCGCCTTCACGGCATCCCATTCCTGACGAATGATGGAGTAGACGGCCGTGTTGCGGAGCCCATTGTTTGCACCATCGGTTGAGTGCATGTGATGTCGAAGAGTGCCCTCATACTGTGCACCAATGCGTTCAATGTTTGCTCTTGACTTCTGATTACGGGCATCGGTACGCAAGACAACTCGCTGTACTCCCCACGTTTCGAAGGCGTAGGTAAGCATCAATAATTTTGCCTCGGTATTTACTTGAGTACGTTGGGCATCGTGCGAGAGCCATGTTGCACCGATTTCTACTGCATCGGGAAAATCGCGAGTGCTCGGGTGCCCCGTTGCATCTAACCAATACTCAAGATTCATAAAACGTGTTGACCCCACCACCGTGTCGGGCGAATCGATGCGCACGGTCACAAACGGATGCGCCGTTCCTGCTTCAAATGCTGCAACTGCTGCACTGATGTAGCGAGTGATGTCGGCAGTGGTTGGTTCAGGTACCCAGGTGTACTGAAAACTTTCACGAGAACCAGCAGCAGCCGACAACAGTGGGCGTACATGTGCATTCGTTAGTGGCAAGAGACGTACAAAACGACCCTCAAGTGTGATGGGGGTCAGAGGTACGGACATCCCTTGAGCCTACGGAGCGAATGCTCAACACTTCTTTTCATTTCTCGGCGCAAAATGTTGCAAAAAGCGGTACATACGGCGCCGAGAACACTTTGGGTTACGAGAACACTTGGGTTAGGGGGAGACGGAGACGACGGCGAACTCATTGACGTCGATGAGCCCATGGTCGGTAATGCGTAGGTCGGGAATGACCGATAGGCCCAGGAACGACAGCGCCATGAACGGCGCATCGAGCGTGATGCCGAGTTCCCGAGCGGCTTCCACCACTCCGTCAATTTCACCAGCTACTTCAAGTAAGGGCTTTGGGCTCATGAGCCCAGCAATAGGCAATGCGACCTCAGCAACCACTTTGCCGTCGACCACTACCACTTGCCCACCACCCATTTCTGCAACGCGCGCAATGGCGACCGACATATCGCCTGGCCCACTTGCATCGCGCGCACCAACCACCATGATGTTGTGTGCATCGTGCGCAACGGTTGATGCAATAGCGCCACGCTCAATGCCATAACCCGACACATAGGCAAGACCTATACGGCCCGTCGCCTTATGGCGCTCTACAACGGCAATGCGTGCAATGTCGTTTGCCTCATCGCCGACATCCAAAATGAGCGACTTCGTGCGAACTGTTTTAGAAGTAACACCAATAACACGTGCTTTCCCGTTCGCTGGTTCGTCAATAGTGAGTTCTGCTGCTGTTGGCACATGATGTAAGCGCACGCGGTTGTACAAACTTTGCGGTGCTTCCAATATGGGAACCGCACCTGGCTCTATTACGCCATTACGTGCAACAACATTTCCACGTTGCAATACGAGCGAAGGTTTGAAACCTTGCAGCGTGTCGAACACGGCAACGTCGGCCTGATAGCCCGGCCCCAGTTGACCAAGATGAAAAAAGTTGTGGTACATGGCGGGAAGAAATGACGCAACAATGAGTGCGTCAATTTCATTGAGCCCGCCTTCAAAAGCCAAACGCAAACAATGGTTGATGTGGCCTTCATCGCGCAAGAGGTCGGGTTCGCGGTCGTCGCTGCAAAACGCTGTGCACATCGGGCCATGACTCAACACTGTTGGCAAGAGTTCTAAAAGGTCTTGGCACACCGAGCCTTGACGCAGAAAAACCCACATTCCCTTTTGGCGTTTTTCATGCGCTTCATCGAGTGCGAAACATTCGTGGTCGCTTTCAATGCCTGCGGCCAAATATGCATCGAGCGCACGGCCGCGCAAGCCCGGTGCATGACCGTCGACCTTGCGCCAACCAGCAGAAGCAATGATGTCGCGAAACATGGGGTCGCCATTAATGACAGCCGGATAGTTCATTACTTCTGCAACGCCAATTGCGCCTAACTCGTCGATAATTGTTTTGACATCGGCAGCAGAAAATGCGGCGCCCGCACTTTCAAAAGGAGACGCTGGCACACACGACGATGCAGCTACACCAAATGTGAACGGCATTTTTTCCGCAGCATCTACAAGTGCTCGTATTCCTTCAAGACCAGCCACATTGGCAATTTCGTGTGGGTCGGCGGCAACGGCAGTAGTTCCATTTGGCAACACAGCTTTTACATATTCGTCGACCCAAAGTTTGGATGACTCTAAATGCATATGCGCGTCGACAAAGCCAGCCACCAAAGATGCGCCATCGACATTGATGACTTCATGGGCATCGCGCTCTCCCCAACCCACCACCACTCCATCGGCAATGGCAAGGTCGGTAGTGACCCATTCACGCGTAGTTGGCGAGAGCACTCGCCCACCTTTCAACAAAATGTCGGCGGGAACATCGCCTCGAGCGGCCGCCAAGGCATGAAGTGAAACTGGAGGGCGTGCCATGGGGAAACGATAGTGGGCGTTGCGATCACATAGGGTTAGGGCTATGGGATTACGTGACGGAGACGGATGGGTGCGCTGCGATTGCGGAGGCCACCATTGGGGGCTACATGGCGCTGCTGGCTTGCTCTTAGTGCGTCGCGACACACCCGAGCCGCAGATTCTCTTGCAGTTACGCGCTGAATGGACCCATGGTGGGGGCACGTGGGCATTGCCAGGTGGAGCACTCGACTCACATGAAGACTCTATTGCTGCGGCAAAACGTGAAGCATTTGAAGAAGTAGGCATTCATGAGCATCACCTCACCGTGGTGCACACCTATTCCGACGATCATGGCCCATGGCGATACGACACAGTGATTGCCCATTGCCATGGCGACGCAAATGCCGGCATCGCCAATGCTGAATCGGCCGATTTACATTGGGTGCACATTGATGTGGTGCACACCTACGAGTTGCACCCAGGGTTTGCTTCCGCTTGGCCCAACTTGCACCCACTTGTTGTGGCATCTCTCGAGTGAGCACTTCTACAGCTCATAGCGACTATCGCATGGGTCGCAGTGACTGGTTGCTGCTTCTCATACCTGGGCTCATATGGGGCTCCAGTTTCTTTTTTATTGCAGAGGGCCTAGATGCTTTTGAGCCGGCACTCATCACCCCCTTGCGTGTTCTTTTTGGTTTCCTTGCTCTCATCGCAATTCCTCAATCACGCAAGCACATTCCGAAAAAAGATCTTCCTTCTATTGCTCTACTCGGAGTGTTCTGGATTGCGATACCACTGAGCCTTTTCCCTTTCGCCGAACAACATGTATCGAGCAGCGTGACAGGCATGCTCAATGGGGCAACACCCTTATTTGTCGCAGCAGTTGCTTCGCTCATGCACAAACGCTTTCCGCATCGCAACCAAATACTCGGGCTACTTGTTGGGTTCTGTGGCGTCTTGCTCATTGCAATTCCCACTGCGAATAAAACAACGTCAAGCGCATTTGGTGTTGTACTCATTATGTGCGCCTTGTGCTGCTACGGCATCGCGCTGAACCTTGCGGTGCCGCTCCAACAAAAACACGGGGCGCTTCCCATTATTGTTCGCGCCCAAGTAGTGGCCTTCGTTCTTACCGCACCTTTTGGCATTGCCGCAATCCCCAGCAGCTCCTTCGCCTGGCACTCACTTTTTGCCATGGTGGGCCTTGGTGTTGGCGGCACAGGAATTGCCTATGCGCTGACCACAACCCTGGCGGGTCGAGTGGGCAGCACTCGCACATCGGTCACCACCTACATCATGCCCGTCGTGGCTCTTTTTCTCGGAGCGGTGATTCGCAATGAAGCAGTTGCTGCCTTATCGCTTGTTGGTTGTGCTGTTGCCCTTGTTGGGGCTTTTCTCACCAACCGCACGCGCAAGTAGACCATCCGGCATCTATTTCACTAAGGTCGCATTATGAGCGAACTTGTCATTCCACGTTTCGGCGAACTCTTGTCTCCATACATCTCACAGGTTCCACCAGAAATTACCCCCCGCTTTCTTGCGCTGCTTGAGCGAGGTGCAGCATCGCGCTATCGCGGTTGGGCCGAAATGCTTCCGGAACATGCTGAAGGTCTCATGAAGTGTTCAGAAGCAGAAGATGAAATCGCCAACCGCATTGAAGGTGCTTTTCATTTAGATGAATCGTTGCGCGAGAAGCTTGAAGCTCCACTTCCTGGTGCACTCGATACGTACTACGAAGTGTTCTCACAATTTTCTGTGTGGGATCAGTTGCGCATTCAAGCAAATGCCGAGCGTCAAGGTGCGGGAGCATGGCAGCGAATTGCAGCAACACACCCCGACCCGCAAGTGATTGAAGTATTGAATTCGTGTTCAGCTCTCGAGTTAGAAAGTGCCGACTACATGGACGCACTCATTGAAGCTCATGCACCCGATCGCGTTTCTAACTAAATAGAGCTGGCGGGATTTCAGTTTCACCAGCTTCAATTCCAGCGACAATACGCTCGGCAACCGACGCGGGGCTGAGACCCTCTTTCATTGCAGGTGCTTGACCATACAAGGGTCGTGTGGCTAAGCCAGTTTCGGTATGCGGAGGCCGTGCGTCGAGAACACTTATTTTTCTTGATCGCAACTCGCGGCGCAACACTGCACAACTTGCCGACAAGCCTGCTTTGGCAGCGGTGTAGGCGGCCATACCCAATGTTGCAAAATCGACCACAGCACCTGTGATGACTGTGATGTTTCCACCTTCGCGAATATGCGGAACGAGGTCATTCAGAACCTGCAAAGGCGCAACGAGGTCAACGTCAATCAGCTGCGCTAACTCGGCACTATTGAGCGTTCCGTGAATACCGAAGCCCACGAGCCCGCTCGCAATAATGATGCCGTCTACGCCATCGTGAGCAACAACGAGTTCACACAACTGACGCCGCGCATCTTCGTTGGTGATATCGAGTCCGAACGGGCCACTCTTCGCAATTGCAATGACCTCGGCGCCTTTTTCATTTAAGGCTGTAACGAGTGCACTGCCGAGCCCGCCACTTGCACCAATTACAAGAAATCTTTGATTACGCAATTCCGTCATGCGGCGAGTCTTGTTGGTAGTGGTTGACGAACACGAACTGTGCGCCAACCACTACTCAACAATCTTTTTAGAACAGCCCGTCGGTGAGCATTGGCCCGATAACGCGCACGCCTGCTTCTGCATTCACCAGTGCTGCAAACATCACCAATGCGCCACCGGCCATTGAGATGTTTTTGAAAAATGCGATTTGCTCCATTTGCTTTTGCTGTGGGTCTGTCTGCTTCCAGAAGTCGTGAAACATCACAGCCATAATGACGAGCAAAACAGCAAGCACTAATGCACCCAGGTCGGCGTATACGCCAAGAATGAGCGAAGCGGCTGCCAACAGGAACAAAACACCAGACAAAAGTACCGAGGCTTTTGCAGCAGGAACTTTCTTGAACTGGGCGTAGCCAGTCATGTGTTCAGCTTTAGTGATGTGATTAATGCCCGACGCAACGAAAATAAGCGCGAACAAGACACGTCCGATAACGAGTACTGCATCCATGGGATCCTCCATATAAATGAATTACCCCGCCCAGAGGCAGATTAGTTACTACTTCGGCTGATATCCGCCATGGTTGGTGCCCACCGAGGGAGGCTCGTACAAATACGGGGCCGGAAGCTCCATACCTGCATCGGCCAAGCGCCAGCCCCACTGGCTAGAAACAAGCCAATGCTTGGCTTTCCAGGTTCCGTCACCAGCAGGAACGAAGGTTCCTTCGTAAATGCCGCCCTGGTTTCCCCAGGCGATGGTGGTCACAAAATATGCCGTCACTTGAGCTTCGGTGGAGTCTTCATTGACGAGAACCGACACGTTGGTGGCGTTATGGCGGTGACCATCGGCCTTAATGGGGCCGTACACCGCACGAATTTTTTCTTCGGTGTCGAGCAACAAGTTCTTACCGCTGCCTGGCGGATAATTGGCGACTTCAAGCACCACATTTTTCGTGAACACTTCATTGATGAGCAAATCGATGTTGTTGTTGTCGATTGCATGAAAATAACGATGAAATGCATACCGAACTGCTTCGGTTGCTTCAAGACGCGCAACACGCTTTTCTAGATCACTGCTCATTGGCCCCCCAGTATTGGTGAATATGGCCATATTAAGACAAAAACATGTCTGAAGGTGAGTTGGAAATGCAGAGTAGAATTGCCTAGTGCCGCAACAGGAACACGCAAAAGACGCCAGCCAACATACGCAGAAGCTCAATGCGCAGGTTGTTGTACCAAATAGCCAAATTGATTTCGACAATGCCCAACGCGGTTTCATTGCGCAGTGGCCAGGTGGCCGCGTTGAAGACGAACGTGGTCGCATGGTCTACGACATCAGCCGCTATGAGTTCATTGTGCAAGGCTCCCCTAGCCCCAGCACCGTTAACCCCAGTTTGTGGCGTCAAGCACAACTCAATGTCATTCATGGTCTCTTTGAAGTAGCGCCCAACGTATGGCAGGTGCGCGGCTACGACATTTCAAACATCACTTTTATTGCTGGCGAGACCGGCTGGGTTGTAATCGACCCACTCACGAATGAAAACACCGCTCGCATTTCACTTGAACTAGCTAACACACATTTAGGTACACGGCCAGTTACTGCAGTCATATACACGCACTCTCACGCCGACCACTTTGGCGGCGTTCTTGGAGTCACTACTCAAGCCGATGTAGATGCTGGCAAATGCAGAGTTATTGCACCTGAAGGTTTTTTGCATGAAACTGTCTCAGAAAATGTCATTGCTGGCCCCGCCATGGCTCGGCGCAGCAACTACCAATTTGGTCCACTGCTGCCTGCTTCACCAACTGGCCATATTGATTCTGGTTTAGGCAAATCGGTTCCTATTGGAGCGCCGGGTCTCATTGCTCCTACAGAAGACATCACATACACAGGTGAAGAACTTGTTGTCGATGGCGTGCGCATTATTTTCCAACTCACGCCAGAAACTGAAGCTCCTGCGGAAATGAATTTCTTCTTTCCCGACCACGGGTGGCTGTGCATGGCCGAAAACTGCACGCATACCATGCACAACCTTGTGCCGATTCGCGGTGCCCAAGTTCGTGATGCACTGAGTTGGTCGAAGTACATCAACGAGAGCATCGAGCTCTTTGGGGCAAACACGTCGTTGATGTTTGCATCACACCATTGGCCACGTTGGGGCAACGCCGACATTGTTCATTTCCTTACACTGCAACGCGACCTGTATCGCTGGATGCATGATCAAACAATGCGCCTCGCAAACCATGGTTATGTTGCTTCTGAAATTGCCGAGATGCTCACGCTGCCAGAAGATTTTCTTGAGCACAGTCACACACGTGGCTATTACGGCGACCTTGTGCACAACGTCAAGGCTGTTCATCAGCGGTACCTCAGTTGGTACGACGGCAACCCAGCCAACCTTCATAGATTGCCACCAAGCGATGCAGGTAAGAAATACGTTGAGCTAGCTGGAGGCGAAGCAGCATTACTGCAAAAAGCACGTGAAGCTTTTGAGCGTGGCGAGTACCGCTGGGTTGCAGAGTTGCTCAACCATCTCGTGTTTGCGAACCCCGAGAATGTTGAAGCACGTCACTTGCAAGCCGACACCCTTGAACAACTGGGGTACCAGGCCGAGTCGTCAACTTTCCGCAACGCGTATCTCATGGGGGCCCAGGAACTCCGCCAGGGTCCACCCTCTGCTGCTCAATCTAAAATTCGCGCTAAAGGTCTGCTCTTAGCAATGACCATTCAGCAAGTATTCGACACTCTTGCCATTCGACTCAAAACTGACGAGGTTGCCGGAGTTTCACTTTCGCTGAACTGGACATTTACCGACATTGAAGAGAAGTGGATTCTTGGCATCTCACACCGCACGCTCTTTTCAACGCCTGGGCGCCACGACCCACAAGCGGCAGCAACAATTACCACTACGCGCCGCACTTTGCTTGAAGTTATTTCACAAAGCACTACTTTCCTTGAGGAAATACAAGCAGGGAATATATCTATTGAAGGTGACGCCACAGCACTCCTGACCGTGCTCGGCAACCTCGATACCTTCCAAATTAACTTCGCCATTGTTGAGCCATAACTTCTGATCCGCGCCATCGGCTACGGTGAACACATGGCAAGAGATGCAGAACACCTAGAAGATTGTTGGCTCGACGACGACCTGCGTGAACGACTACTGAACACGCAAATTGAGTGCACCTTCATGTGGACCAATAAAGCGGGTCAACCTTTCGGCGTCGCCATGAGCTACCTCTGGCGCAATGGAAGCATTTGGCTCACTGCTGCCGCCACCCGCCCACGCGTTGCCGCTATACGTCGCACTGGCTACGCGGCCGTCATGATCTCTTCTGTCGGAACCGACATTGGGCCAGGAAAAACAGTGTCGCTACGCGGGCCCTGCATTGTGCACGACGATCGCGCAACGCGCGATTGGATGCTTCCCGAACTCGCTAACGCTGTGCGCCCCGACAACCCCGCAGGCGCTGCAGCTTTTCTTGAGCACCTCGACTCACCAGGGCGCATTGTCATTGAGTTGAAGCCCGAGTACAAACTCGACTTTGACTCAAAGAAAATGTGGAAAGACCGCCCCGACGCAGCCCCACCTGGCCGGCTCTAACTAACGCACACTTTGTAACGCCGCCCACACACGATTTGCCGTACATGGCATATCAATATGTTGCACGCCTAAATGATGCACTGCATCAATAACGGCATTCTGCACTGCAGGAGTAGCGCCAATTGTTCCGGCTTCGCCAATACCTTTTGCACCTAATGGGTTACGTGGTGTTGGGGTCTCCATAGGAACACGCTCAAATGATGGCAACTCTGCAGCAGAAATAAAGGCGTAGTCGGCGAGGTTTGACGTGATGGGGTTACCACCATCGTCGTATCGCACTTCTTCAAGCAACGCTTGTGCAATACCTTGCGCAACACCACCATGTACTTGGCCATCAACAATGAGCGGGTTCAAAATGGTGCCCGCATCGTCACAAGCAATGTGGCGCACAATGGCTACAGAACCTGTTTCGGTATCTACTTCAACGACACTCACGTGAGTACCAAAGGGGAATGTTGCACCCTCTGGTGTGAAGTCGGCTTCTGCGAACAACGCGACCGGCGATGCAATAGCAATTTCTGCCCATGTTTTGCTTGGGCGTGGCGAACCCACAACATGGAATGCACCAGTTGCTGCGTCGAGCACCACGTCTTCTGGTGCTGCCTCAAGTAGGTCGGCAGCCTTTTGGCGTGCAACTTCAATGACGTTCTCTGCCGCCATTTGAGCGGCGGTGCCACCTACTTGCAACGAACGCGAACCGCCCGTGCCGTTACCGCGTTCAATATCGTCGGTATCGCCGAAGCGGAACTCAATTTTGTCCATCGGGATACCTGTTTTTTGAGAAACAATCATTGCCCACGAGGTGTGGTGCCCTTGGCCATGCGATGAAGAACCCGTGCGCACAATGGCTCCACCGTCGTTGGTAATTTCCACGGCACCGTACTCACCACTACCCATGGGGTTTGTGGTCTCTACATACGATGCAACCCCAATACCCAGCTGCACAACATCACCACGATCGCGGCGCGCTTTTTGTTCAGCACGTAACGCTTGGTAACCCGATGCACTTAATGCCATGTCGAGTGCTTTTTCGTATTCACCAGAATCGTAAGCGGCGCCCATAGATGTAGTGAGTGGAAATGCAGATGGCTTGATGTAGTTCTTGCGACGCACTTCAGTGGAATCGATGCCACAAGCTTGCGCAAACATTTCTATGGTGCGTTCAATTGCCGCCGTTGCCTCAGGCCGACCCGCACCGCGGTATGCCTCCATTGGCGTGGTGTTGGTAACAAGTGAATACGAGTTGTATTCAATATTGGCAATGTCGTACACGCCACCTGTCATCATTCGCGTCATGATGGGCAAGACAGCACCAATACACGCATAGGCGCCAGCATCCTGCAATACCTCAAGGCGATACGCAGTAATACGACCATCTCGCGTGCCACCCATTTTTGCTATTTGGCGTTGCCCACGACCATGGCCCATACCCAACATGTTTTCGCTGCGTGTTTCGGTCCAGCGCACGGGGTAACCCAATTTCTTTGCGGCCCAACCCACCAAAATTTCTTCGGGGTACACACCGTTTTTTGCACCGAACCCGCCACCCACATCGGGAGTAATAGTGCGTACATCTTCTTTAGCAAGACCAAGAGCCGCTGCTAAGCCGTCACGCGCACCGTGTGCGCCTTGGCTACATGCCCACTGCGTCAGCCGCTTGCCGTCCCATGTTGCTGCTGCTGCACGTACTTCCATGGGTGCTGGTGCAACACGTTGATTCTCAATTGCTAGTTCGACGACCACTTCGCAATTGGCGAAAATAGATGGGTCTGCCGGAGTGGGCAAGGTAAAGACGACGTTTGTTTTTGCTTCAGGGAATAACACTGTTGTATCGGTGAGCGCATCGGCAACATCGAGCACTGCAGGTAATGGGTCGTAATCAACCACAACAGTTTCTGCTGCGTCAATGCCTTGTTCCTTGGTCTCACTAATAATCATCGCGATGGGGTCGCCAACAAATCGCACAACGTCAATTGCCAAGAAGGGGCGTCGCATGTCTTGGTTCAACAAAGGTATTGAAGGCTTTGCAGGTTCCATATCAACATCTGCTGCAGTGAGTACCGCAATAACACCTGGCATCGACAATGCTTCACTCGCATCGATGCCAATGATTTTTGCGTGCGCCATGGAAGAGCGCACAAAGGAAATATGCCGCGCCCCGGGCAGATCGAGATTGGCAATATATGTTCCTTTGCCAGTCAGAAAACGGGGATCTTCGATGCGGGTTACGCGATTTCCTAAAATGCTCACCCCTGCATTCTGTCAGGGTGTTCACCCCCACGAATGACCGCAAAATGGCTCGAGCGCACACAATAAGGCAGCCCCAGAGACTGTGTATCACCGGTGATACACTTGCCAGCATGAAGGAAATTACCGTGAGAGAACTACGCAACAACGGATCTGCCGTCATCAATCGCGTGTTGTCGGGCGAGAGCCTCATTGTCACTCGTGACGGCGATGAAGTGGCAGAGCTACGTCCGGTACACCAGCGACCCACTCACATCAGTGTCTTGAGAAAAAAGTGGCAGGGTCTTCCCTCGCTCGACCCTGTGGCATTGCGTGGCGATATTGACTCCATCATCGATCAGAGCATCTCGTGACCGCTTCATCCGACGGGCTTTTCGATACCAGCACTCTTATTTTGCTGAATGAATTAGTTGATGAAGTTCAGCTCCCCGAGTACCCCGTCATCAGCAGCATCACACTTGCCGAACTTTCCGTTGGGCCACTTGTTGCCAAAACAGAACACGAACGCAAAGTACGACAACTTCATTTGCAGCTTGCAGAGAGTGAATTCGATTCGCTTCCCTTCAATGAATCTGCTGCACGCATTTATGGCGGAATTGCAGCCGAACTCCGCAATAGTGGAAGCAAGAGAAAAGCTCGCGCATTCGACACGCTCATTGCCGCAATAGCAATAGCCCATCAACTTCCTTTATACACAGTGAACCCCAGCGACTTTGAAGGAATTTC
>Ga0208592_1000023_pt1 | contig 45523 bp, 45 predicted proteins | sample LakMenE18May10ns_FD_150712 | JGI IMG/M metagenome (GOLD analysis project Ga0208592, IMG submission 150712) | Freshwater microbial communities from Lake Mendota, WI - 18MAY2010 deep hole epilimnion ns (SPAdes) | ecosystem: Environmental > Aquatic > Freshwater > Lentic | place: Lake Mendota...
AATGAAGTGTTGCTCACTTCACGTGTTGCACTGCACATCAATGCGCAGCGCGTGGGCGACGTCCTGCGCCTCGAAGATCAAGATGCCGTGGCTGCGCGTATTGGTTCGCGAGACGCCGATGCGTTAATGCTTGAAGTTTCTACTGCTGCGCGCCGAATTGCGTGGATTGCCGATGAAGCATGGGCTCGCATTGACCCACCAGCAAATGCCAATGAGCCGCCACGGCGAATTGCGCCTGGCGTAGAAATGCGTGCAGGTGAGATTCACTTAGAGAGTGATGCAGACCCTGCAACAGACCCAACCTTGGTGCTTCGTGTTGCCACTGCTGCTGCACGACTAGGTGCTCGTATCGACCGTGCATCGTTGAATCGTTTAGGTGAAGAAACACCAGTGTGGCCAGACCCATGGCCTGCCGGTGCGAGCGATGACCTCGTTGCATTGCTTTTGGAAGGCGAGCGCGCAATACCAGTACTTGAAGCAATTGATCAACGTGATCTCATTACCAAGGTGTTGCCCGAGTGGGCACCGGTACGTAGCAAGCCACAACGCAATGCGTATCACCGGTTCACTGTCGACCGGCATTTATGGCAAACAGTTGCGAATGCTGCTGCACTGGTCGACACTGTGTCGAGAGCCGACTTATTGATGTTGGGTGCGCTCTTCCACGATATTGGCAAGGGTTATCCAGGTGACCATACAGACGTAGGCATTGAGATGTTTGCGTATATTGGTCCGCGAATGGGTTTGTCACAAGAAGACACCGCGATTGTTTCAAGCCTGATTCAGCACCACTTGTTGCTTGCCGACACCGGTACTCGTCGAGACCTCAGCGACGACGCAACGATTACTGGAGTTGCAACACTCATTAAGTCGTCAGTAGCGCTCGATTTGTTACGAGCACTCACGGAAGCCGATTCCAAAGCGACGGGTGTTTCGGCGTGGAGCGATTGGAAGGCGGGCTTGGTGTATGAACTCACCGAGCGCGTGCACCACGTGTTGGGTGGCGGAGATGTGCGAGATGTGATTTGGAAACTCTTTCCCGATGCAGAAGTGCTTGAAATGATGGCTGAAGGCCGTTTTGCTGTGTGTACAACAGAAGACTCCATCACGGTGGTGAGCCCCGACCGCCCCGGAACATTCAGCAAGGTAGCTGGAGTCATGGCACTTCATGGTTTAGACGTGTTGGGCGCTGAAGCGCACAGCGATGAGCGTGAAGCAGAAACAGCAATGGCTGCATCTGAATTTCGTGTGCTGCCCCCGCAAGATCGCCCGATTGAATGGGCACGCATTGTTGACAGTTTGGAACGTGCGTTGAAGAACCAAATGGCACTCGAGGCGCGACTCGCCGAGCGTGCAGAAACCTACAAGGTGCGCCGTGTGCGTACTGCTGTGCCACCTGCGCCCCCAACGGTTCGCTTCGATAACGCAGCTTCATCAAACAGCACACTCGTGGAAGTGCGTGCCCCCGACCGTGTGGGTATTTTGTACAGCATCACAAAGACTTTTGCCGACACTGGGCTCGACATCCGCCATGCGCGAGTGCAAACGCTGGGGAACGAAGTAGTTGACACGTTTTATGTACGCACCACCGACGGGCAAAAAGTGACTGACCCTGCACATCAAAGCGAAGTGGAGCGTGCCATCCTCTTTGCGGTAACGAAGTAGTCTCACACTGTGAACGAACTTGGTCCAGAAGACTTTCAACGCGATCTTTTACGATGGAGTGAAACACTTGCCAGCATTGCGCGAACAGGAATGGGTTTTACGCAAAGTTTGTACGAGCGTGAGCGATACGAAGAAGTACTACACGTAGCAAGCGATATAAAAGCTGCTTCTGAAGAAGCCATTGAAGTGCGCCGCGAGCAAGATCACTTTGTTCAAGAGTGGATGGAAAACATTGGTGAAGGCGTTCCTGGTTATGTCACTCCTAAAGTTGCAGTAGGCGCCATCGTGGGCAACGACAACGGAGAAATCTTGCTCATGAAGCGGGCCGATAGCGGTATTTGGTTGTACCCCACTGGCTGGGCCGATGTGGGTTATTCACCAGCTGAAGTTGCGATGAAAGAAGTACATGAAGAAACGGGCATTGAATGTGAAGTGCTCGAGCTGCTTGGAGTAGTCGACGGAATGCGCATGGGCTTCTCGCGCTTTGGCATGTACATGTTGTTGTTCAGATGTCGTGCAACAGGCGGCTCATTAAGTGGGCATCCGTTAGAGACGGCCGACGTGGGCTGGTTTGGGCGCGATAACTTGCCATCACCTGCTGCAGGTGTGCAGTGGTGGGGGCCTATGGCTTTCAATGCCATTGATGGAAAACACACAGGTGCAACCTTCGATGCGCCACGACAGCCCGTGTGGCGCCAAGGCGATAATTAAATTATTTGTCTTGGTCGCGGAGGAACTGTTCGACTTCTTCCATCAGCATGTCGGCATCGGCCGGGTCTGAGGCATCGTCGCCAGTATCTACTGCAAAATCAAATTGTAATTGTGAATCGTCTTCTTCAAAATCGAAGTCGTCATCGTCGTCTTCAATGGTGATGCCAGCATCACTCATGCTTTCTAAACGCGATACGTAGGAACGAAGGTCGTCGTCATCGTCGAGCATGGAGTTGAGTTGTAACTCGTATGCATCGATGCGGCTCATCATGTGGCCAACGGGCGCAGGAGTACCGATGATGTCACACGCGCGTTGCATGAGTGCGACCGAAGCTTTTGGTGAACTAATTTGCCCGGCATATGCAGGAACAGCTGCCCATAACGATGCAGAAGGAACACCAGCTTTGGAACACGCATCGTTGAGAACACCAACGATTCCGGTGGGGCCTTCATAACGAGAGCGTTGCAGATCGAAGCGGTCAACCAAGTTGTCGTCGGTTGCAGTACCAATGAGTTGCACCGGACGCGAGTGGGGCACGTCGGCAAGAAGCGCACCGAGGGTGAGAAACAAAGATGCATTGTATTTTTCAATGACACTCACAATTTGTTCGCTAAACAAGCGCCAGCGCAATGCGGGTTCGGGGCCAAGAATGAGAATGACATCGGAACCAGCTGAACGGATGTGCCATAAACCTGTTGCTGGCCACACAATGCTGCGCACACGCCCATCGGACAAACGCACTTGCGGTCGAATAGTGGCGAAGTCGGTGAAGAACTCGGGTTCAATTTCGGCAAGTGCTGTTGCGCCCCAACCCTTCACCAAGTTTTGTACTGCGCTTGATGCGGCATCGGCGGCATCGTTCCACCCCGTAAAAGCAGCGATGACAGTGGGGTTCACCAGCGTGGGTTCAGAGATCCAACGGATGTGGGGCGAGTTTCCCATTCGTGATAACGCTATCTACAACTCACTCCAACTGTGGTCGAACTGAGTAGGAACCACCCCCGCCAGCGGCGATGACATCGTCGAGCCAGTTTCCTGAATACACCTCATTTGGGCCTTGCATCAGGTCGTTTTCTGTGGCGCCTACTGGAGTGGTGACCAGGGTCCAGGCTTGGCGTTTGTAGGTCCAATTCTCGGGGTACAAGGCGTGCGCCTCGCGCCACCATGACACTGCGGCATCGTGACCCACGGTGCGATGGAGGTACTCGCCAAGGGCGAAACATGCTGCGGCACGAGACTGGTTGCTTGACACCGGCTGTGAAGCTGCCACCACTTCCTCGGGCGACATGACGTATTTGCTCGTTGCCCCATTGCGTGCCCAATCGAGAATTGCCAAGCGGTATTCCTCTGAGTCGTCGGGAATTGATTTCACTTCGCGATACATCTTTTCAATACGCGGTGGAAGGCCGGTGGGGACTTCTTGATCGCGTAGTGGGCTGCGTTCAATGGAAGCGGCTTCGGCTGGGCGTACCAACATTCCATTTTCATCTATCCATACCGCCATGGGTACATTGATGAAACCAAAGAGTTCATCGGTGATGTGAGTGGTGTCGATGAGTGATGGATGCGTGGGCTCTGCGAGCGCAATCCATGGCTTGGCATGTTCGGGGTTGATATCGAGCGCAACAGTGACCACGCTGACGCCAAGTGATTCAATTTCTTCGTGCAGTGCCTGCCACCCGGGCAGAGCTGTTCGACAGCCTCACCAACTCGCCCAAGCCACCATGATGATGCGTCGACCTCGCAATGAATTGAAATCGAAGATGCGACCCATTGCATCGATGAGCGAGGAAGGGAAAAATGCTTTTGCACTAGCGAGCGCGCGACCCGTTGCAGTGGCAACACCCAGTGCCCATACGTTGTGCGGGGCATCGTGCACCAGTGGCATACCTAACTTTTCTGCAGCCACTGCAACATCAACAACACCGTTATTGAGTGCCCCAGGTGCAGGAACGCAGAGCTCGCCACGGCACAAACCCTCAGGCTTAGCTTCCCAGCCAGTTGCTGCAAGAAATTCTGGAACGCTGAGTTGGGTGCCTGAAATAATCATCAATACGTACAGTAGAGGAAAATTGACCGCACTGTGCAGATGGATGCCCCCTATTGTTAGTAACAACGAAGGGAAATAATGAGCGCCACAATTGAGATTGCAACAGAATCAACCGATGAACTCGTTCAAGCAATGGCTGTTCTCATCCCTCAACTATCGAAGTCGAACCCACCACCTAGCGCTACCGACTTAACTGCCATCATCAGTTCGGAAGCGTCGGTGCTTTTTATTGCCCGAGTTGATGGGAAAATTGCAGGAGCACTCACTCTTGCCACTTTTCGCATTCCTACTGGTGTGCGCGCTTGGATTGAAGACGTTGTTGTCGACTCTGGAGCACGCGGTCACGGTGTGGGAGAAGCATTAAATATGGCCGCAATTGCCGAAGCGCGCAGTCGTGGTGCCATTACCGTGGAACTCACATCGCGCCCGTCGCGCGAAGCAGCGAATCGTTTGTATCAACGCATTGGTTTTGTGCAGCGCGAAACCAATATTTATCGCTACACCATTTAGTTCGCTTGAGTACGAGTTATTTAGCGAGTTCAGCTTCGATAGCTGAAGTGAGCGCTGCATCGTCGGGAGTAGTTGTTGGAGCAAAACGCTTCACTACTTCACCTTGACGATTCACAAGAAACTTCTCGAAGTTCCACAACACGTCGGGATCTTGGTTTGGAGTCATACCAAAACCTTTGAGGCGATCGCGGAATGCGTCGGGGTCACCTTCTGCACGAGGTGCAGCGGCAGTGAGTGCTGAGTACAAAGGATGCTGGTCGTCGCCGACAACACTGATTTTGGAGAACATCGGAAACTTCACGTCGAACTTTGTACTGCAGAATTCTGCAATTTCAGCATCGGTGCCAGGCTCTTGAGCACCAAAGTTGTTAGCGGGAAAACCAAGTACTGAAAAACCTTTGTCTTTGTATGTTTGGTGCAGGCTTTCGAGAGCTTCGTACTGTGGGGTGAGGCCGCACTGTGAAGCGACGTTGACAACCAACATGACCGACCCGGCGAAGTCGCCCAAGGTGGTGTTAGCGCCAGAAATTGTTGTTACGGGGATGTTGTGTACTGATGTCATGTGGGAGATCCTAGCCCCTCATTTTCGCCACTTGAACCCCACCAGATGAACGCTGTGGCAATAAAAATGAACAATGCAATAATAAAGGCAAAAGGCTTCACTGTTCCGTTGAATGCGCTTGTTGCCACGCTCCCCAGAAGCGCCGCGCCAGCGGTAGAAAACGTGCCAATGATGGCTGTTGCAGTGCCAGCAACGTGAGGCACTGGCATCATTGCGGCCGCATTGCAATTAGGAACAAGCCCTTGTGCCACGGGCACGACGCAAGCAACAGCAATGTAAAACACCCAAAACTGTGGATGTTCATTTCCGGTGAAGGAAACCACAACGAGTGCTACTGAAGTAAAGAGCCCGATGACCGACATGCGACGAAGCAATGCCGTGATACCAATGCGTTTCACAATGCGTGCATTATTGAGAGAGTTGACGGCCAGCAAGCACGCCACAACACCAAAAATGAGAGGAAACCAACTGCCGTAGCCATAGATATCTTCAACAATCACTTCAGAACCTGCGAGGTATGTCGTCATGACCGCAAAAAGAAAAGTCATGGCAAGGGTGAAGCTAATGGTTTGGCGATGAGTGAGTACTTCCTTGCCGGCCGTACTCACCGCACTCCAAGTAAATGGACGGCGGTTATCAATGGCCAAAGTTTCAGGGAGTCGACGCGCCCACAACATGAGCAGTACACCCACAACGCTGGGGAACCAGAACACAATGCGCCATGGCGCAATTTGTATGAGGCCTGCACCGAGGCTGGGGGCAAGAATAGGAACGAGTAAAAACACAGCAGTAATGGTCGACATCAACTGAGCCATCACGGTTCCCTCAAACCGGTCGCGAATCATTGCGGTGCTCAATGAACGCGCTGCAGCCGCACCAAGGCCCCAAATGAAACGGGCCACAATGACCCAACCCCACGATGGGGCAACACTGGCAAGAATGCCGCCGAGAGAATATAAAGCAAGCCCGGCAAACAACAAACCACGCCGACCGTACTTATCGGACGCTGGGCCATACAGCCACGGGCCCACTGCTAAACCCAAAAAGAATGCGGTCACAATCCAACTCACCTGTGATGAGTCGGGGCTCATGCCGTATTCTTCGCGCATCTTAGGAAATGCCGGCAACATGAGGTCAATAGCAAGGGCGCTACTTGCCATCAGTGCGGTGGTGAGAAGAATGAATTCGCGACCGCTTGCTACGCCTTTTTCTTTAGGTCCTTCGTTTGCAGAGAGTCTTTGCGAAGAAGAAAAGGGCACTGTCTCACGCTAGGTCATTGACCAGTATTCGCACGTGCTGGGGAGTATTGCGACCATTTTCCGCTGCCCATGAGGATATTCCATAGTTTTTCTTGGTGATCAGCGATCCAGAGTTCACTGAGATGGAACTGATTGCGAAAGACAAATTGCTGATTGAGAAAAGGAACACAAATAGGCAAGTAAGGGCAAGCAAAAGTGTCGTAGTCAACGCTGAACACATTTGCACGGGTTTTAGCTTCCGAGCGATAGATCAACTCGGTGGGAAATGGTCTGGTGTTCGCCTCATACACACAAGAAGAAATGGCAGTTGCACCCGACAAGCATTGTGCGGGGTCAAACGAGGCGAAGGGAAGTGGCTCAAGAATGGTGATTCTCGGTGTGAACTTCGATAGTGCATCGAGTGCTTCTGACGTACGTTGTGCAACAACAGTTGATAGGTCGTCTTGTGTTGGAGTTTCCGGAACATAAAAGGCATCGGGTCGCGAGCCAGGGTCTCGAGAGACGCCCGTGACAATGACGAGGTCGGGCTTCAATGCAGGAAGAAGTGTGTTGTACCACTCGGCTCGAGATTTTTTGCACCGAGTAACAAGTGTTTCATCGCGCGCTTCCCACAACAGGCCAGGTTGCCATGGGCAACCCGAGCGCGTGAGTGCTGAAAAAGTGAACTGTTTTTCGCGTGCAAGTTTTACAAACGTAGGAATGAGCATTTCTGCATTGCTGTCGCCCATCAATACAACATGTTGAGGCGTTGAGCCCTGTGCGGTGTGTGTATACAAAGTGCACTGGGTAGGGTCGTTGGCAGAGCAGGGCTGAATAAGTTCTGCAGCAGGCATTGCACTTTTCATGTCGAAAGACTGTGGCGGAGTAGCACTGAGAATTGCTTGTACTTCGGTTGGTAATCCTGAAGTATCAATGTTTGAAACGCTGTGACGCACTTTGGGTGTGCCATCGAGCAGCGGCCGCACCAGCAATGTTGCAGTCAGCACGCTGAATGCGAGTCCTACCGCAATCACCGTGCGAGGAATGTGGTGTAGGTGTTTGCTGATGCGAACGGGAGTTTCAATGAGCTCGTAACTCAGCGCCGACAATGCGGTAGCGCCAATAGTGGAAAACAATGCCAATTGCACCGGAGACAATGAGAGCACTGGCTGGGAAAGCACGATGAGTGGCCAGTGCCATAAGTACGTGCCGTAAGAAATACGGCCAAGATATGTGAGGTTTTTGGAGGATAGAACGCGTTGAAACGTTGAGGGCAAATGTGGCTCAAGTGACCAAATGAGCCCAACTGCTGCAGCTGTTGCCAGTAGACCGCGCGAGCTTGCCGAAAGTGATGAGAAGAACCAACCGTCACCAATTGCTAAAGCAATAAATGCAATGAATACCAGTGGGGTAATGGCACTTTGAAGGGGAAGTTGTGCAGGAGCACTTGCTGAATCTTTTTGACGAAGAAGAATGACCGCAAGTAGAGCACCCGCGGCAAGCTGATACACGCGAGTGTCGGTTGCGTAGTAGGCCCGCATGGGGTTGCTTTGTTGCGTCATGATTTGTAATGCGAGCGACGCAGTAAACAACGCGCCAATTCCCCAAATGATGTTGCGGAACTTTTTGAGTGGTTTCCCCCACTTGGTGAGCAGTACTAGCAGCAACGGAAATGCGAAGTAAAACTGCTCTTCAATGGCGAGTGACCAGAAATGCAGGAAGGGGCTTTTGTCGACATCGTCGGCGAAATAATTTGTCGATGCACCAAGAAAATTCCAGTTCGCAAAATAGAGAAGTGAGCTTCGGGCATCGTCAATGAAACTCATGGCTACAAGACGAGGTTGAGTGACCGATGCAAGTAGGCAAATCAGCACGATGGCGATGAGTGCTGCGGGGAGAAGGCGCCGTACGCGCCGTGCATAAAACCGACGCAGTTGAATGGACCCGGTTGAACGGTATTCCGACAGCATCACGTTGGTAACAAGAAAGCCTGACAGCACAAAGAAGAGATCAACACCAATGAATCCGCCGCGCATCCATGAGAGACCACTATGGAAGAGCACCACCAGATACACAGCAACTGTGCGCAGCCCATCGAGGGCGGGACGATGCGTAAATGCCTCAGAAGAGGGCAAAGGAGAATGAGTGGATTGAGACAACGTCGGTATTCTACGAGTTGAAATGTCTTGTGCTAAAGACTCAGGCGCACAATGATGGCCGCATCATCTGATTTCTTGCGGCGAAACACGCTTTTGAAAAATGAAGAAAGATTGACGAATCTGGAGACGAGCCCGTATTTCTTATTGACCGCTTTTTCAACAACGGCGAGATCTTGTGGGTTCTCTTGTGGCGTGACCACTCGTGCAGTGCCATGTACCTTGAGGCTTCCTTCACGCACGCGACCACGAACGTCGCATGGTTGAAGCGATACCTGTGGATTGGCACGTACACGCTTTACCTTCCAAGCATCGCCTGCAGAAGTAAATGCCACTTCGTTCGCCGATAACTGAACGATCCACACGGGAAGTGATCTTTCTTCGCCATTGCGTTTCATGCTCGTAAACGAAACATATTTTTCATCGCCGATGTGGCGCGTTGTGCTCATGGGGGAAGTATATTGCTCCCAGGTTGTCGCACCGCTACCTTGCGTGTTTCTGTGTTGAGTGTGAGCTTCCAGCCCCCTTCATGAACGCATCGATGATGTGTGGCGCAGAGCGGAACAAGATTATTGAGGTCGGTGGGGCCGCCACTATTCCAAAACGTGAGGTGGTGTGGCTGGCATTGCCCCACAGGAACCTGGCATTGCGGAATTGCACATGTGGGGTGCATTGCTTCAAGCGCTTGGCGTTGTTGTCGAGAAGCGAGACGAGAAGAGCGACCAAGGTCGAGAACAGCACCAGCAGAACTGAGAACGACGGGAATGATTTTTGCTTCACAGGCCATGCGGCGAATGGTGCTGATGGGAATGTTCACATCGGTTCCGGTGTGCATGAGAGTGTTGGGGTGCACCCCTTCAACAAGTGTGCGATAGTCGATGACCACACTGATTTCAGCGCGATGATGAGATGAAACATGCCCGTTGGCCTCGCTGGATTGGTGCACAAGGGCAACGAGACCCAATGCATTGAGGTGCTGAACTCGCGCCTCGCCTTCGGGGCAGGTACTGGGCGTGCGCTCATGGAAAAGACGGTCGACCACCTGTTGCAATTTGCCCACTACAGACAGCCCTGATTCGGGGTCAAATTCGCCGTGCATGCACACCATGCCCGAGTCGCGGTCGACCCAGTGCCGTAACCATGTTTTGCGTCGTTGTTGCTCTAAGCGCTCGAGTTCGTTGTGAGACGAAAGGCGTAATACGGCTTGTTTCAATGCCCGAGAGAAGTTGTCGGGGGTGGAGTGGGTGGCCACATTTGCCAGCCACTCACTTTGCTCTGAGAGATGCGAGCGTTCTTCTGAACTCAGTGTGTTCATGTTGCGGGCAACAACATCGATGTGTGCACTGGAAACAGAGCCAACTTGAAGTGCTGTCTCTAATTGGGGAAACTCATTGAGTATTTCAACGCGCTTTAACTCGCGGCGAGCATCGCTACGAGTGATGCCGCTTGCAGAAGCAAGAACTTGCTCGGGCAGAACTGCTTGTGAAACAGCAGAGATTTCTTGAAGTCGCCGGGTGAGGTGCACGTGGAAAGAGTCGACCCAAGCTTGTACCTCGGAAAGCTTTTTGAGTGCCCGCCTGAGGCCTTCGGTATTGAGCGTTGCTACTTCAATAAGTAAGAGTTCGCGCAGAGATTGCCGAACTGAGGTGTTGTGGTCTTGTGTTGAAACGAGGTGTAAAGCGCCCATGTTGTGCTTTCCTGTGAAGTGCGGTGCTGGGCGCAATGCCGATACGCACACGATAGGTGCAGGGTGTAACAGACAACTAGAGTTACTCAGTGAGCACTCGTGACTTTTGGAATGAAAAATACGCCAATACCGACTACGCCTACGGCACCGAGCCCAATGAGTTTCTTGCATCTGCAGTAGCAAAACTCAAGCGCGGCGAAACGCTGAGTCTGGCCGAAGGGGAGGGGCGAAACGCTGTGTGGCTCGCGCAGCAAGGTTTCACTGTTTCCTCTATTGAACAGTCGGAAAAAGGTGTAGCGAAAACCTTGCGACTTGCACTGCAGCGTGGGGTCATTGTGATGGCCGAGCGTGGTGAATTGGAAACTCTCAACATCCAGCCCAATTCATGGGATCTCGTGGTGTCGATTTATGCCCATACTCCACAAGAGTTGCGTCGCAAACTGCATCGCCAGGTTGTAGCCGGTTTGAAACCAGGGGGAGTGTTCATTCTCGAGGCGTATACCCCGGCGCAAATTCCCAATAACACAGGTGGGCCAAAAGATGCTTCCCTCATGCCAACAGCTGAACTACTTCGTTCAGAACTTCACGGGCTGGTCTTTGACCACCTCGAGGAAATAGAACGCGATGTGGTGGAAGGCTCTTTACACACGGGCACTGCTCATGTTGTGCAACTAGTTGCACATCGCGCACCTTAGACTTTCACCATGTCTGAAATTTTGGAAAGCCCCATCGAGTTCGTCGCCAACCACATCAAAACCTATGTTGCAACGAACGGTGAAGATGGCCACATGTGGCAAGGCGTACCGTGCTTATTGCTCACCACCACCGGAAGAAAATCTGGCGCTCAACGACGGTGTGCACTCATTTACGGAATGGATGGCAACGACTACGTCGTTGTTGCATCACGTGGCGGCGACGCAAATCATCCGTTGTGGTACAAAAATATGCTCGATGCACCACAAGTGACTCTGCAAGTAAAGGGTGATGTGTTTCAGGCAACTGCGAGCACCATTGCAGAAGGCGCAGACCGCGACAGATTGTGGAATGCAATGGCGGCAATTTGGCCCGACTACAACACGTATGCAGAAAAGACAGAGCGCCGCATTCCGTTGGTGCGACTCACTCGCATTTAACTACTTTGCAGGTGGCGTGAAGATGACATCGAAAGTCAACTTCATTACTTTTACCCACGACTCTGCTTCGAGTTCGTTGTGGTCGAGGTCGACCAAAATGCGCGAGAGTGCATGACCCTGAACAAATACGCCAAGCGCGTGAGCAGTGATGTCGGTGCGCACCCAACCCATTTTTTGACCATATTCAAAAACTTCGGTGATGGCATTGGTGTATTGGTGCTGCTTTTCTTGGAGCGCGTACCACAAGTCTGGACGCCCATACGCGCTTGAGATTGCGTTGAGACGCATTGCACGTATTTTGCGGTCGTTTTTCTGCATGCTCAAAATAGTGAGGCCAAGCAAATTCTCGACGAATTGGGCGAACGTTGTGCAGGTCAAAAGACCACTTCGCAGTTCCTCAGAATCATTCTCTAGGTAAGAGCTGTACTGAGCAATGCGTGCTGCATAAATGAGACCTTCGCGGTCACCGAAGTGATAGTACAAAGAACCTTTTGACACACCTGTTTCTAAAAGAATGTCGTCAATAGTGAGATGAGATTCGCCGCTTTCCTCAAGCCGGCGAATGACGGCTTTCAACACAAGGTGAACAGTGGACTCTGAACGCTGTTGCGGTGCAGATGGTTTCTGTGCAGCAGCCATTATTCACGTTCAATGTAGGGCGCAAGCAATTGCTGCACGCGCATGTGCTCGGGAATGTTCTCAATACCAATCATGCGGTCAACTTGCTCATGGAAGTTCCAAATACGACGCTCTTGATAGTTCACCACAATGCCTTTCATTGCAGGTGACTCAAGCGACTCTTGCATAGGTGCCATGTTGCGCTTGTCTTCGTCCATGATGTGGTCGAATTCATCCATGCGCTGTTGCCAATGTGGTGGCAACTCATCGCCTTCCCAGTTTTTCGGTGCGTAGTGCACCCAGTCGAGCCGTGTTGTTTTTTTGTCGATGGGCCAGAACATGAGAAATGGGTAGCCATATGACGCGACGGGTGCAATGAGATTGGGAAACAAACTAAATGCAGTGCTCGTGGAACGAATGAGGTTGTTGACCGATGGAATATCGATGAATCGCGGATCGGAAAACTTTTGGAAGTCTGACCAATCTTTCATGCCGCGCATTTCTACGGCCTTTTTAGAAAAAGGAGTGACCATGCGACTGCAACCATTCGGGAAAAGACCCATGGTTGCCCCGCGATTGTCGAGTGCCGACCAGCCACCGCGGTCGTGAATGAATTTGAAGTGATATACCTCGAAAAATGCTTCGGCAGTTACTTTCCAGTTGCACGGAATGGTCATGCTGCGGGGGCCAACTGCGCGCAACTCTTCGCCGGCTAGTTCTTCCATTTGCGCGAACGGCACACCAAACCATTCTTGGAGCGACGCTGCATTGGGGTCTTGATTCACAAACACCCATCCTTGCCAAACATCGCAGGAAATGGCACTGAGTGATTTATCTTCGCGACAAAAATCAATGAAGTCACGTTCATCGGGAATGCTGACGAGGTTTCCGTTGTCGATGCTGTACACCCAGCCGTGGTACTGACAACGGAGTTGATTGGCACAACCCACTTTGTCGCGAACAACAGGTGCACCACGGTGTTGACACGTGTTATAGAAGGCACGCACCTTCATATCGTTGCCGCGCACGACAACGATGGGAACTTTTAAATCGCCAAATGTGAAGTAGTCGCCGGGGTTGGGAATGTCTTCGGCACGACCCGCCATGACCCAGACCTTTGACCACAGATGTTTGCGCTCAAGTTCATAGAACTCATCGGTGATGTATCGATCAACTGAAATGTCGTGGAACTTGGGGAAGCCAGCAGGTTCGCCTGGGCGAGCAAATTGCGCTTCCATTTCACGAGTGAGCCGTTCAATTAGTGCAGCATCCATGGCTTTACGTTAGAACTTCTCTGGCTCAGAGTGGGTATCGGTACCCTGCGGCAAATTGTGAGGGTTTACAGTTCTTTTTCAATGGCGAGAAGGTCTTCGGCGGCTTGGCGCACCTGCCAATCGCGGTCGAGAAGAGCTTTTTCTAGCGCTGCCGTTACTTCTGGCCCGTCGAAGGGGGCGAGGGCCAAAATGGCACGACGGCGCACGGCGGGTTTGTCGTTGCAGCCTTCCAAAATAACTGGCACGGCCCGCGGGTTGCCGATGGCTCCTAGCGCGGCAATGCATGATTCGCGAACAATTGCGTGGTCGTGGTGCGCGCCGCCTTCGAGTAGCAGAGCAAACTCTTCAGGTGTCACATCGACTCGTTCTCCTAACGACCATGCAGCAGTTTCCGCAACGGCGAAATCGACATCATGCAAAAGTATGGAGAGGTTGACGCGTGGTTCCACTGCACCGAGTTGAGCCAAGCGGTGACGCACTAAACGCGAGGGGTCTACTTCGGCGCTGCGTACCTGCTCATCGGTGAGAGCGTTATTTTTCAAGAGCGCGTGGAGTGCGAGTGAACGAATATGGTGGTTGTCGTGTGCGAAGGCTGTGAACAGCAATTCAGTGTTGCCTTCATGGCTAGCGAGTAATACTTCGTGGGCTTGCATGGTGAATGGCGAGCGAAGAAGACTTTTACTTCAGCAACCCTGTAATGGAACCAACAGCTGAGCTCACAACAAATGAAAGAGCAAAGGCCAAGGTGGCACCCACAGCAACGGCGATCGCTAGCAACATCGCCGACGACTGGGCTTTGCGTGTAGGGGTGGGTTCCTCATAGACGGGCTGTTGGCGACGGTCGACCCGCACAAGAACTGGCTGAGGAGCCCTTTTTGCGCCATTGCTGAGGAACTTGTCGATGAGGTTTTGTGCCGCGCCGCCCCGACCCAGAAGAAAGATGGCGATGCAAGCGAGGAAGGCCACTACAACTGCTCGTATGGTGACATCACTATTCGAGAGTGCAACAATCGAGAGCGATATGACTGAGTTAACCCCGGAGAAACTATTGAGCACGATGCCACTAATGGTACCTCCGCCGCCGCAACCTGCCACGCCACACAGGCGTTTGTGGTGGGCTTTGCCCATTCTCACTCTGGCTTGGCTTGTGCCATTGGCCATTGTGGTCTCGGGGTCAATACCTATAGAACGGTGGGAGACTGCTCCCGGTGAAACCAATGCCGTGGGGCCGCGTCTTTCGTTCGACGGCGCACAGCGCTACACCTCAGAAAATCCCTTTCTTTTTGTCACCGCGTTTGGAACACAACTCACCGCATTAGAAAGTTTTGTGGGATGGGTCGATGCCGACATCAACGTGCAAACAAAAAAGCAACGTTTTGGAAATGTGAACCCCACTGCGCAACGTCGATTGGGTTACCAAGCAATGATTGGCGCCAAGCAAATAGCTGAATATGTTGCTCTCAAGCGCCTGGGCTATGAGGTGTCATTCAAGTACGGCGCAATCATTTTGGAACAAGTCATTTGCAATGAAGCACCTACTGTCGATTCTGCATGCAAGGTGTTGGAACCTGGCAATGTCATCGACGCGGTCAATGGAAAACCAACGCCAACTCTGGACGTTTTACTCGAGGCCATGAAAGGCGCTCAACTCAACTCGGTGGTCACACTCACCATTCACGACTTGAATAGCGATGCCAATAAATCGCGTCGCGACGTCAAAGTGCGGCTCATTCCGAGCCCTGGCGACCCCAGTCGAGCCATTATTGGCTTTGTGCCGGCCGATACACGCACTGTTGAAGTTCCCTTTGAAGTCGATATCAACACCGACTCCATAGGTGGGCCATCGGCTGGTCTTGCATTTACGTTGTCGCTGCTCGATGAACTCACTCCTGGCGCATTGGCGGGGAATGTCAAAGTGGCAACAACGGGAACCATTGATGAAGACGGCAATGTTGGGGCAATTGGGGCATTGCATCAAAAAGCAGTTGCAGTGAAAGCATCGGGGGCAAAGGTGTTTTTGGTACCTGCAGCGCAGACAGAAGAAGAAATTGCCGACGCAAAAGCGGTAGCGGGGAAGTCGTTTGCGGTGATTCCGGTGAAGACTCTCGACGAGGCGCTCAAGGTGCTGCAAAAATACGGTGGTGGGCTGAAACAATAAGGTTGCACCTTGTGTGGCATGGGGAATGCCACAAGAAGAGGGGTGATACAGCGTATTGTCTTTGAAATGGCGATCTCTTTCTCACGTCCCGACCCTTCCTCGCCTGCAGCGGTGAGCGCGGCTTCTTTCAATGTCAGCCGTCGCGGGTTCGATCAGACCGAAGTTCGTGACTTTTTGCGCATGGTGTCAGCCGAGATGGCCCGCCTCCAAGAGCGCGAGCGCTTCCTCGAGAGCGAACTCAAAGCAATGCAAACACGGGGGATGTCTGCCCCAGGAATGCTCGACGAAGAAGTGGTAACTGCGCTGTTGGGCGAAGAAGCCGCTCGGGTACTTGGTACTGCGCGCGAAGCCAGCAGCCAAATTCGCCTTCGTGCCGAAGAGGCCGCCACTCGTTTGGTGAAAGAAGCGAGTTCCGATGCAACACGCTTGCGTGAAGAAGCTGAATTAGAGGCTGTTCGCCGCCGTGAAGATGCCGCTGCCGATGCGGAAGCTGAAATTGAACTTGCAAAGCAGCAAGGTCGCGACATGGTGAATGAAGCTCGCGAATATCGGGAAAAGGTTCTTACCGAACTTGCGCGACGTCGCGAACTTGCTCGTGAACAAATTGAACAACTCATTCATAATCGCGACCGGTTATTGAATGCATTTGAACGTGCCCGTTTAGCTACAGACGATGTGATGACGGGTCTGGTCTCGGTCGACCACGACCTGCCACGTGAATACATCAATTTGGCTCCAACTACCGGGCCCGTACCAACCATTGTGCTGGAACGAGTGGTGGAAGCTTTTGCAGAAGCTGAAGCAGAAACACAGGCAGAGGCAGAATCGCCTGAAGTGGTTGAGCTTTTCGACCACACAAAATTAGAAGAAATTGAGCCTGAAGCAACACAAGAAGTTGCGGTTGAAGTTATTGAAGAAGTAGCACCTGTCGAAGAAGTGCTCGTTGAAATGGAAGTCGTTGAAGCGACTGTTGAAGAGACCCCAGCCGTTGAAGTTATAGAAACCACTGCGGTTGTGGAAGATGAAAAGTCGAACGTAGTGAATCTTTTTTCTAAAGATCGCCCTCGGCCAGAAACTTCAGGTGGAGTCAACCCAGAACATCCAAGTGTTGACAAAACTGTTGCACCAAAGAGTGACGCCAACGCGCAGGCAGTAGAAAACTTGTTCGCACGTCTGCGTGAAGCAACTGTCGACAAAGCAGCAAGCAATGCCGTATCTGGTGGAAAAGTTGTTGAGCCACGGAAATCAACGAAAAAAGCAGAAGTGGTAGAGGAAACTGCAACCGCAGTTGTGCCAGTTCAACCCATGCACGACGCCGGTGCTTTCGCTAAACGTGATGAAGTGCTTGCGCCTGTCGTTGTTGCAATGTCACGCAAGTTAAAGCGTGTGCTTGCCGATGAAGAAAATGAAGTTCTTGAATATTTGCGTGGAAAGAAAAATGCACTCACGGTCGATGCGATGGTTGGTGAACAAGAAGTGCATGCAAAGCGCTATGGCGATGCAATTTCTGAAGACATCATGGCTGCGGCCAAAGGTGCGGCAAAGAGTGCAAAAGTCACCGATGTTATTCCTACAGTTGATGTATTAATCGGTGTTCAACTGGTAAAACCGTTGCGTGATCGTCTAGCAAAAGCGATTGAACAAAACGGCACAGATCGCGTTGCGATGGCAAAAGCGTTACGCGGGGTCTACAGGCAGTGGAAGAGTCAACACATTGATGAACAAGTTGACGACATCGCTTGCTTGTCTTATAGCCGTGGATTTTTTGCAGGAGTAAAACCAGGTACACAAGTGTGTTGGATGGTTGATCCGAATGGTCCAGAATGCCCCGACGCGGAAGACAATTCACTCGCAGGTTCTATTGCACTCGGCAAGGAATTTCCTACGGGAAATCTTCATCCGCTAGCTCATGCTGGCTGCCGTTGCCTACTCGCACCAGTGCAGCAGTAGTCTCCATGAGGTGAGCAACACCTCAGATAACTCGTCCACGTCGCCCTTTGGTATTCCCCGATTACCACGAATCAAAATCGGAAAACCGAATCGCGGTCGCATTGTTATAGCGGTGGTCATTGCCATCGTTGTCGTACTCATTTTGTCGGCAAAAAGTTTGTCGTCGTTCTATGTGAATGTGCTGTGGCACCAAGCTATAGGTCGTACCGATGTGTTGTGGGGAGTGCTTGGAGCTAAGGGTCTCCTCATTGGTGTCTTCAGCTTGGTCTTTGCCATTCTCTTGTGGCTCAACATGGCAGTAGCCGATCGTCTTGCTCCAGCCATTGTTCCCGATTCCGATGAGCAACGAACACTCATCCCGCTGCGTGCTGCTCTCAAGAAACGAAGCAAACTCATCCGCACAATTTTGGCGCTAGTGCTTGGTGTTCTCATTGGTTTGCCGGCTGCTGCGCAATGGGAACAGTGGTTGATGTTCCGCAACAACCAAAGCTTCGGTGTTGTCGACCCACTTTTTAACAAAGATATTGGGTTCTATGTATTTCAACTTCCGTTCCTAGAGTTCTTAGTTGCGTGGGCATTTGGGGCACTTGTCCTTATCTCAATTGTCATTGCTTTTCTGCATTACATCAATGGTTCTATTCGCCTGCAAGGAACAGCCGAGCGAGTGACTCCTCAGGCAAAAGTTCATCTGTCGGTATTGCTCGCCTGCTTGGCTTTGGTACGTGCAGCGAACTACTGGCTCTCGCGTTTCGACCTCACACGTTCCACACGTGGTGTGGTAAACGGCGCAACGTACACCGATGTCAAAGCCCAGCTCCCTGCGCTCAACTTAATGATCCTCGTTTCAGTTGCCGTTGCTGCATTGCTCTTATGGAATGTTCGTCAACGCGGTTGGCGTTTGCCTGTGCTTGCTGTTGGCCTCTGGGCCATCGTTGCAGTAGTAGCTGGCACTATTTACCCAGCTGTTATTCAGCGCTTTGTTGTGCAGCCAAACGTGAGTTCCCGCGAGCTTCCTTACATTGAGCGAAACCTCAATGCAACCAAATCTGCTTTGGGTTTAACGAAAATTGCAAATGAGAGTTTTGATGTTGCTCCAATTGCTGCAAAAGATGTTGCTGCAGACGCTGGTCCGTTGCGCGATGTTCGGCAACTTGACCCAGGCGAAATGCGCGATCGATTTGCGCTCGACCAAGGCCTCACATCGTTTTACGCAATTCGCGACCTCGATGTTGACAGGTACAAAGTCGGTGGTCGTATGCAACAGGTGATGCTGGCGACTCGCGAGTTGAACTCTGCAGGAATTCCCAATGCCACATGGGTGTCGCGCCACCTCTTGTACACCCATGGTTGCGGCATCGTGGCTGCACCAGCGAGTGCGGTCACGGCCGACGGTCGACCTTCGTACATCGACATTGGTGTGAAACAACCGCAGTTGTACTTTGGCGACACCGCGCTCGACTATGCAGTTACCAATACGTCGAAAGAAGAACAGCCTTGCCCCACGCTGAAGGCAACGCCATATTCTGGAACAACGGGAATTTCATTGAGTTCCACACTTCGCCGTGTTGCGATGGCAGTGAACTTCGGTGAGTTCAACCTCTTTGGTTCAAATCTCATTAACGACGAATCACAAATTCTGCTCGTGCGTGATGTGCGCGCACGTGTGCAAAAACTTGCACCGTTTCTCACCTACGATGCCGACCCCTACCCAGTTGTCCAAAATGGCAAAGTGAGTTGGGTTATCGATGCATTCACTTCATCAAGCCGCTACCCGTATGCGCAGCCTGCCAATACCGATCAGCTCACCCCTGGTGGAGGCTTAAACCATAGTTTCAACTATGCGCGCAACAGTGTGAAAGCAGTTGTCGATGCGTACACGGGAAATGTGACGTTTTATATTGTTGATTCAAAAGACCCCATCGCCCAGGCCTGGAGTAAAGCGTTTCCCAAACTTTTCACTGATGTAAAGAAGGCGCCAGCCTCACTCACATCACACTTCCGCTACCCGGAAGATCTCTTCCGTGTGCAAACCAATACATATGCGAAGTATCACTTCGATGACCCAACGCTTTTCTTCAACCGTGACGGCGCATGGAGCGTTGCTCAAGCACCTCCACTAGAGCCAGAACAAGCCGCAACAATTCTTGGCAACACTGCAGCAGCGACGGGAACAGGTGATGCGGTCACTGTGCAAGATGCAAATGTTGCGCGGTTCGAGCCTTATTACACCCTCTTCCATGCACCCAACAGCAAGTCAGATACGGGTGTATTTTCCATGCTGCGACCCTTTGTTCCCTTCTCTTCCGATGACTCGCGAAAAGAATTGCGTTCAATGATGGTGGTATCGAGTGACCCCGCCACCTATGGGCAAATGACTCTCTATGAGTTCAACGACCCACTGCCACCTGGCCCAGCAACCGTTGCGGCCCAATTCGACAGTGAGCCGGCAATTTCACAAATCATTACTCCACTCGACCAGCGTGGGTCGCGTGTGGTGTTTGGCGACCTGCAAATTATTCCTGTTGCCAAGAGCCTTGTTTATGTTCGTCCGTTGTATGTTCGCCCCGATGATGCGGCAGCAAAGCAGGTTTTTGTGCGCAAAATTCTTGCTTCGTACGATTCACGTTCAGTGATTGCCGACACGGTAAGTGGTGCAATAGCAAAACTCTTCCCGGGCTTTTCGCTTGATTTGGGTGATCGCGTGGGTGGTGCAGATGCAACCACCAACCCCGACACAACAACTCCAACGTTGCCAGGAACCACACCAACAACAGTGCCAGGTTCTTCAGCACCTACTCCAACAACCGTTGTTGGCGGCATTCCCCAAAGCCCATCTGAATTGCTCGCTGCAGCCGATACTTTGTTCAGCGAAGCGGATGCCGCTCTTGCATTGTCGCCACCAGATTTCGCTACGTACCAAGCCAAACAAGCTGCTGCGCGCGAACTGGTTCGTCAGGCCCTTGCTGCAGTGAAATAATCCAAATACTATTTCAGCGAGGTCGACGGAGTTGATCGGCAATTTCCGCAAGGTCTTGACGGAAAGTAATTTCGTATCGCGCTTGTTCTGTGGCAAGTCGAATTTGTGTGGCTTGTAGTTGGGCAATGGTTTCTGCCGATGCGCCATCGCTTTGTTGCTCGAGCTTTTCTAAGTCGTTACTGAGCTCGTGAAGTTGGTTGGTGAGTTCGCGCCCGAGTTGAACAACGCGGCCGTCGATAGCTGCGAGTGAACTAGCGGCAGCAGTTTGAGTGAGTGATACTTCGCGAATGTGCTGTTGAGCATTTTCTAGTTCTGTACGCATGGCGAGCATCTCGGTACGTAATGCATCGATGTCATTACCAACAATTTTGCGAAACTTCTTAAAGTTTGGTGCCTTTGCCATACGTCTCTAGCGTACACAGTGCTAAGACTGAGATGTGGTGAAAGAAGCCGAAGTAGACCGTTGTAGCTGGTGTCTGAGTAGCGAGATATATATGAACTACCACGACACTGAGTGGGGCAGGCCCATTGTTGACGACCTGCAGCTATTTGAAAAAGTCTGTCTCGAGGGTTTTCAAAGCGGATTATCTTGGATCACGATTTTGCGTAAGCGCGAGAAATTTCGCGAACTGTTTTGTCATTTCAACCCAGATGAAGTTGCCCAATTTGGAAAGCGAGAAGTTGAGGCACTTGTGCTCGACCCAGGCATCATTCGCCATCGCGGAAAAATAGAGGCCACCATTCACAACGCACAGCGTTATTTAGAGATGAGAGGCGCTGGGGAAACTCTGCGAGACGTCGTGTGGCAATACGCAGAACCTCCCGCCGACCCTGATATGCCTCACTCGGGCGAGGTTTTTGCACAAACCCCACGGTCGCTTGCTTTATCGAAAGACTTGAAAAAAAGGGGCTGGAAATTTGTCGGACCCACCACCATGTACGCCTTTATGCAGTCAATGGGGCTGGTGAATGACCATGCCACCAAGTGTTATGTGCGCGCAGAGTGCGAACGCCAACGAGCGACGGTACACTTGCCCCCTACGACGCGGGGTGGAGCAGTCCGGTAGCTCGTCGGGCTCATAACCCGAAGGTCGCAGGTTCAAATCCTGCCCCCGCCACCAAGTAAGAAAAGAGTCGGCCCTTGGGCCGGCTCTTTTCGTTTATTGTGTTGTTGAAGCTACAAAAAACGAGGGGGAAAAGTGTCAGATTTTGACTATGAAGACCTAGCCGGAATGCAATTGAACGATGCCGAATTGCTGGCACTGGTGGGCCCTGGCGGAGAATGCATTTTCAACTGGACCACCAAAGACGGGCACCCCGTGGGCGTGGTTGTTGGCTACATCTATAAAGATGGCACTTTTTGGACCACTTGTGCTGAACGTCGCAAACGAGTGCCGGCCTTGCGCAAGCGCCCGCAGTCGGGAATAGTCGTGAACCGCGACGGAAAAACAGCAAGTTATAAAGGTGACTCCATTGTGCATCAAAACGGTGACAAAGGTTTCAATGAATTAAAGACGTGGTTCTATGGAGCACTTTCTGGCGCGGCAGCAAACCCGAAAGACGAATATCGACAAGCATTTGCCAAATTCCTCGATTCACCACACCGCGTCATTATTGAAACTCCTGTGCAACTCATTGTTGGTTTTGATGTTGAGAAGTTTCGGGCTCAAACAAATAAGGCAATTGCCGCTGGCCTCGCTGGTTAATGCCATCGTTCATGAAACTTCCCCGTCGCAACTCGCAGATTCTGCAACGTATTCAAAATAGTGAAGACGTTCGTGAAATTAGTTTTCTGAAGGCTGCCTACTGTGCAGGTTGCGATGATGATCACAATGGCGACACTGTTGCAGCTCTTTTTTTGCCAACAGGAGTGTGGGCTACTTCAATATCGGGGGAACATTGTGGCCACGATGCTATTCGGGCGTTTTTTCGCAGTGTGCGCGACAGCAAAAGAATGAAATACTCCACTCATATGGTGACCAATGAGGTCATTACTGTTTCTGGCGATACTGCAAATGCAACGTGGAGCTTTACCATGATGTACACATCGCCAGAAGAAAAGAGATATCGCATTTTGGGTTTTTATCGCGACACGTTTGTGCGCACAGCAACTGGTTGGCGTTTTGCAACGTTGTATTCCGAAGTGCAGGACTACGTAGTTTTGGAAACGCAAACATTTAGACACACTTCGTGAATTTACTCAAAGATCTTCCGCAGCCTTCTGTGCATCGCATTGCGGTGCATGTCACCAAGGCCGGTTTGCGTGCCGTGCGCCAAGGTAGCCCTTGGCTGTATGACCAAGCGGTCATTTCGCATAAACCGCATGGTGAGTGTGGCGACCTTGCCGTTGTGTTTGATGACGAGCGACGTTTTGCGGGCATTGGACTCTGGGACCCAAATTCTCCGATCAGAGTAAAAATGTTGCACAGCGGCAAGCCCACAACGATTGATGCTGGTTGGTGGAAAGATCGATTGCAAGCATGTCGAGAATTTCGCAATGAACTTTTAGAAGATGGCACTACGACGGGTTTCCGTTGGGTACATGGCGAAAACGATGGGCTTCCCGGGCTCATTGTCGATCAGTACAGCAACACGGTAGTGGTGAAGTTGTATAGCGCAGCATGGTTTGCGCACTTGGCCAGTGTGGTGGAAGGAATTGTTGCTGTCTCTGCACCTGAACGCATTGTCTTGCGGTTTTCTCGCACGGTGCGCGCAGGAAATACTTTTGGTTTAGAAGATGGCGCAACAATCTATGGCAGTGCTCCTGAAGGCCCCATTATGTTTCTGGAAAATGGGTTGCACTTTGAAGCCGATGTGGTGCAGGGGCATAAAACAGGCCATTTCTTAGATCAACGTGACAACCGTGCCATTGTGCGCACGATGGTGGAAGAACAAGTGCAAGGCGGCAATGCGCAATGCAGTGTGCTTGATGTTTTTTCAAGCACCGGCGGGTTCACGGTGTCGGCCGCTGCTGGTGGTGCTGCAACGGTGCATATGGTCGATGTCAGTGGGCCTGCACTAGCAACTGCGCATCGTAATTTGCTACACAACACACAGATTCCTGCCATAGGGCGCTGCACGGTCACCGACATACGAGGTGATGCATTTGCCATGTTGGAAGAAATGGTTGACGAAGGACGCACCTTTGACATCGTTATTTTGGACCCACCATCGTTTGCACAAAATCAAGAATCGGTACACCGCGCACTTGGTTCTTATGAGCGACTCGCAAAATTGGGGATGGCCCTCACTGCCAACGGGGGCACGTTGGTGCAGGCATCATGCTCGAGTCGTATTGATCTAGATCAGCTCATCGACGTTGCCGATGCGGCTGCCCGCGCGAGTGGGGTCTACCTCGACGAAATACGCCGTACCGAGCACCCCGTTGATCACCCCATTGGTTTTGAGTTTGGGGTGTATTTAAAGGCGTTGTATTTCACCATTTCACATATTTAGGGCATTTTGTTATGTATGTGGTCAAGGCTTATCGGGAAACTTTCACTAGCCTGTGCCCTACGAAAGCGGAAGGCTGGAAATGAGCGGAAATTCGGTGTTCCGACACCAACACAGTGGAGTGCTGAGCATTGCGGCGGTTGAAGCCCCCCATGTTGTGACCTCCGAGTGGATTGACGAGCAACTTGCCGAGACGTATCAACGCAATGGGCTCCGATCTGGGCTGCTTGCTGGTCTAGCCGGGATCGAAGAACGTCGCTGGTGGAATACCGATATTTCTTTTGCCGATGCTGCTGCAATGGCGGGGAAGGCAGCCATTGAACGAGCCGGTATTGACTCGAGTGAAATTGGTGTGCTGATTTCTACTTCTGTATGCAAAGAGCATCTTGAGCCATCAATTGCATGTTCGGTACATCACCAACTGGGTTTGTCGTCTGCTTGTTTGAATTTTGATATCGGTAATGCTTGCCTAGGGTTTGTTAATGCAATGCACGTTGCTGGCACCATGCTCGATGCGGGAACGGTGAAATACGCTTTAATTGTCGACGGCGAAGGTAGCCGCTATACCCAAGAGGCCACTCTTAATCGTCTGCGTAGTCCAGATTCAACAGCAGGTGATGTTTTTGCAGAGTTCGCTTCGCTCACACTGGGTTCGGGTGCTGCAGCAATGGTGATGGCACGTAGCGACAGGCACAAAGAAGTACATAAGTTTGTTGGCGGAGTCACTCGCGCAGCTACACAACACAACTCTTTATGTGTTGGAAGCCTCGACCGCATGACCACCGATACCCACGGACTATTAGTTGCAGGTCTCGACCTCGCTGCCGATGCATGGGCCGACGCTGCCGACGATTTCAATTGGTCACAAGGACTCGATTGGTACATCGTGCATCAGGTGAGCAAAGTGCACACCACAATGTTGTGCGATCGTCTTGGCATCAACTCAGCAAAAGTACCGCTGACCTTTCCGCAATACGGAAATGTCGGCCCGGCAGCTATTCCCATTACCTTGGCAAAAGTGCAAGACGATATTCAGCCTGGCCAGCGCGTGTTGTGCATGGGCATTGGCTCGGGTCTGAACACCAGCCTCACTGAAATTCTTTGGTAGCACCTTGGAGAAATGCATGCCACCATCTCGGCGTGAGCTTGAAGAGTTTGGCGTGCCACCCGAGTGGTCGAGTGTTGTAGAGGTTCCGAGTCACGACGGAGCAACGTATTCGTGGCATGTTTTGCAACGACCTGGTACAAGTGAAAATGCTCCCGTCGTACTGTGTTTGCATGGAAACCCCACTTGGTCGTTCCTCTGGTCGCGTTTGTTTCATGAACTCAAGAGCGACGTTCGCCTCATTGCCCCCGATCATTTATCGATGGGGTACTCACAAAATACAGGACCTCGTAGTTATGAAACACGAGTAAAAGACATTGAAGATCTTTTACGTACGCTCAATGTTGTACAACCTGTTTGGATTGTGGCCCAAGATTGGGGTGGCGCGCTTGCCATGGGTTATGCGGTGGCACACCCCAACAGTGTTGCTGGGCTGGTGTTATCGAACACCGGAATAGCAATCCCCGAAGGACGTCGTGCACCAGCACTCATTAAAATTTCTGCTGCAAGTGGCCTGCATCAATTCATTACGCAACGCACGCCACTGTTTGTGAAGGGAACACCGCTTCTTCCCGGGCACTCACTCTCAAAGGTGCAACGCAAGGCGCTTGCTGCACCATACAAAAAAGGACATGCACGACAGGGGGTGGCTGGTTTTGTGGCCGACGTGCCGTTTAATGCACAGCACCGCAACCACAGCGTGCTCAAGAATGTCGCAGCGCAACTCCCACAACTCAATATTCCCGTACGGCTCATTTGGGGGGCAAAAGACCCTGTCTTTAACGACGACTTTGCCGATGATCTTGTGCGTAGGTTTCGCAATGTTGCACTTCATCGCATTGCCGGGGCGGGTCATTTGGCAGTATTGGAAATATCTATTGCAGCATTTGTTGAAGATGCAATGCGAGATACCACAACTCAAAAATCGCCACCATTGTCTTTGGGGGAGCCAGAACCATTGTGGGGTCGGTTAGAACAAGCCGATCGTGCACATGAACTTGCTGTGCACGATGCAACTGCAAATGAAAGTGTTACTTTTGGCGAATTTTCTGCTCGTGTTGCCACCTTTGCGCAGGAATTAGATCGACAAGGAGTACAGCGCGGGCAACGTATTGCTGTGCTTGTTCCGCCGAGCATCGAACTCATCGCAGTGGTGTACGCAGCCTGGAGAATTGGTGCAATTACCGTCATTGCCGATCGTGGTTTGGGTCTGCGTGGGTTGGGAAATGCTGTTCGCTCGGCGCGTGTGCAACATGTTGTTGGCCCGCAAAAAGCCCTGTTGGCCGCGCGCGCACTGCGGTGCGCCCCACATGCAACATTCATTGCGCTGAGTGAATTACAAGGTGCGAAAAAACTGGAATCTCTTGCTGAGTTGTATGCAACTCAACCACAGCCGCAAGATCTTGCAGCCGTACTGTTCACCTCTGGAGCAACAGGCCCCGCCAAGGGCGTGCGCTACACGCACCAACAACTCTGTGCTCAGCGCGATGCATTGCAAAAGTTGTATGGCATTACAAACACCGACCGATTCGTCGCCGCATTTGCTCCCTTTGCTTTGTATGGCCCTGCTCTTGGTATTTGCACTGGTCTTGCCAATATGGATGTCACAGCTCCACGCACACTTACTGCCCAAGCATTGAACGAAGCCTGCGAAAGCATTCAGGCCACCATGGTGTTTGCTTCACCTGCGGCGCTCGCCAATGTGTTGACTACTGCACCTGCGGTGAGCACCAAAGCACTGAGCAAGGTTCGACTCGTGATGTCTGCCGGAGCGCCAGTGCCCATAGAAACGCTGCGTGCAATGAAATCTGTGTGCCCACAAGCAGAACTGCACACTCCTTATGGAATGACTGAGTTGCTCCCTCTCGCCGACATTTCTCTTACACGACGTGAAGACATTGGTTCAGATCAACACGGAAGTGGCGGGGTATGCGTGGGCAGGGCAGTTAATGGTTGCGATGTTGTTGTTGCAGCGCCTGGCGCCGGCCAAGAAGTCGTGCCACTTCCTGCCGGTGTTACCGGTGAGATCCTGGCTTCGGCACCGTGGATGTCAGATGGATATGACCGTTTATGGCATACACAAATAGCTGCTCGTCCGGCCCGTCAGGGTGCGGCGCGCACGTGGCACCGCACCGGAGATGTCGGGCATCTCGATGCCGCCGGCAATATATGGGTAGAAGGACGTGTCGTGCATGTGATTCATGCAGTGGAGGGCGCTATTACTCCTGTGCCACTGGAAATTGCAGCAGAAGAAGTGTCTGAAGTTCTACGAGCAGCAGTGGTGGGTGTCGGGCCACATGGCATTGCACAAGTTGTTGTGGTGGTGGAAACCACCAACGGCAATGAGGGTGAAGCCAGCCCCGAACTCACGGCGAAGGTGCGTTTAGCTGTTGCTCCTCAAAAAATTGCTGCAGTGTGGGTGGTGAAAGAGTTGCCCGTCGATATTCGACACAATGCAAAAATCGATCGCACGGCATTGGCAAAGAAAATGAGCCGTCTCTTATCGGGTGCGAGAAAGTGAAAGTTTTAGTTACCGGTGCCGGCAGCTTGTTAATGCGGGAAGTTGCCATTGCGTTAGCAGCTAGAGGTGATGAAGTGGTGTGCATGCAGCGTCGTACAGCACATTTTCCTGAAGGGGTGCGTGTACATCAGGAGTTGGGCGATATCGCTAGCCTCGATGCGGTTACAAAAGCCATGACCGGTTGCGATGTAGTGGTGCATGGAGCAGCGCGTGTGGGCATATTGGGAACTTGGAACGAGTTTTACAACACCAATGTTGTTGGCACACAGAATGTTTTGTCGGCGGCTCGCAGCCATGGTATTTCTCGCATTGTGCATGTGTCTACTCCCTCTGTTGCACATGTAGGGCATTCGCTTGTCGGCGCAGTTGCAACTCCTGCAGTCACCGGGCACAAGCGTGCTTTTTATGCCGAGAGCAAAGCCATTGCAGAAATTGAAGCTCTCAATGCGAACAACAATTCATGTGCCGTCGTAGCTATTCGTCCACACTTGGTGTGGGGTCCTGGCGATACTCAACTTGTTGGTCGCATCGTGCAACGTGCAGAAGCGAATCGGTTAGCAATGGTGGGGAGTGGCGATGCACTCATCGATTCCACGTACATCTCAAATGCAGTGAGTGCATTGGTTGCTGCCGTCGATGCTGTGCAAGTAGGTGCACCATGTGCGGGGAATGCGTACGTCATTGCGAATGGTGAACCGCGTACGGTGCGCGAGTTAATGCAAAAAATTTGTGATGCAGCAGGCGTTCCCTTTCACCCAAAGAAGGTGCCTTTGTCTATTGCGCTCGTGGTGGGCTCGCTTGTAGAGCGTGTTTGGCCTCGCGTCGGGAAAGGTGAACCACCGCTCACCAGGTTTGTGGCTGAACAGCTGGGCACCGCACACTGGTTTGATCCACGGCCTGCCCGAGAAGACCTCAAATGGTCACCTGCGGTGACTCTCGACGAAGGATTTTTAGAATTACACGAGTGGTTTTTGAAACAACCAAAACCATGACCACTATGAGCGCACGCCAGCCCACGTGAAATGCTTATGGGGTACGGAATTCAGCGCCCGACGAGTCGCAAAATGAAGTACTTAAAGTTTCGTGAATATTTCTTGAGAAGTGAGGAAAAAGGAGCAAGAAGCGAATTCTGCTCATACCCTTACCTCGTTACAACAGGTGGGGTGCCGCAGGTAGCCCACATCACAGCGATAAGGAAATAGAGAAGTTATGCCAACAGGTACCGTGAAATTTTTTAATGACGAAAAGGGATTTGGTTTCATCTCCCGTGAAGACGGAGACGATGTATTCGTGCACTTCTCCAACATCGAAGGCACAGGCCGTCGCTCACTCGTAACCGGCCAGCAGGTCGATTTCGAACTTGGCCAAGGCCAAAAGGGTGTCGAAGCACACAACGTCCGTCCACTCTGACGTTCGCTTTCCATATCAACTAATGCATTGAGCATTGGTTAAGCACTGAGCCCGGATCTCTGTAGAGACCCGGGTCTTTGTGTATCTAGGAACAAATTCATTATCTAAGATATTCCTATGACAACTGAAGTGAACTTTTATACCGCTAGTGCTGCACTTGCCGGCAAGGAATATCTCGATGTTGCTGCCATGAAAGTGGTGTATCAACTTGAAGTGAGTGGTGAAGTTTTTTACAACTTGCTTGCTGAGCGAGTGAACAATGCAGAAGCAGCTGACCTGCTGCGTAAAAATGCGGTGGAAGAACGTGGACACGCACGCCGTTTAGCTCGTGCTATTTCTTTAAAGTTGGGCAGCGAATGGCAAGCAACTGCGGCTGAGGAAGAAATTCTTTCTATTCCACTTCCCGATGTTGTTACGGCTGAACTATTTGCTGGAATTGTGCAAGGTGAAATTAATGGTGATGCGGGCTATCAGCATTGGGCCGACCACGAACCCGATGAAGAAGTGGAACGACTTCTGCGCTTAAACGGTCGCGAAGAAACCATTCATGCCGGGCGTGCACAGCAGGTGCTCGAGATCTTGCAAAAAGCAGCGTCGTAAAGAGCTGAAATTAGTAAGCGGCGATGGCCTCTACGCCATCCCAGTGTGCTGCGGCTTCGGCAATTTTCGCAAAGAAAGCAGCCATCGACTCGTTTGGGTCGACAAATTCCAAATAGGGAAGCCCGCAACTACCGCTGAGGTAGAGAAATTCATTTCCTGTTGCAGTAACGCCGTGCTGAACAACTTGAGCCCCTTGTGCTTCAAAGTGCTGGCGCGAGCGTTCAATGTTTGCCCAGTAACAAACATGGTGAACGCCAGTTCCGCCTGCTTCAAGAAACTCGCGGTAAATGGAAGGCAAAGATAAATCGGGCTGGATGAGTTCAATTTGCTGGCCACCGGTGTGAGCAAGACCCATGCGAGCGCGCATGGTTACTTTTTCCCCACGGTACAAAGTATTTTCAACTTCAACGTGATACAAAAACCATGGGCCGACACCTTGTACCTCTGCCCATTCACGAGCAGACTTTTCAATGTCGGCAACAACGAAAGCTGTTTGGCGAATGGGGCCGAGCCATGTTGGTGCAGTAGTCATTATGAGCGTTCACCCATGAAGTAGTCGAGCCAATCGTGGTAGTGCTGAATGCGTGCTTCTTCTTCACTCAATATTTGACTAGTGAATCCACGTGAGTGCATGCCGGCTTGAATGTCGCGAATGAGATGCACGTCTTGGTCGACCGTGATGTCCATTGTTTTACGGCCAGCAATGACGTCGTCTTGTTCGAACTCATCGTGTGTTGGGCGAGCAATGGGCAAAAGATCTTTCGGGTTCGACGGGCGAAATTCAACACCTGCACGAGCAGCGACTTCCGGGTTTGGTACCAATTTAAAGGTGTACTTATCCCAAAAACATTTGTTGGGGTCGGTGGGGTGTGGGCGAGCCCGCATCACCAACGCCGATTCGGGTTGGGCAGTAATCATCATGTTGGGGAACAAGTTGTATTGCTCAATATCTGACAGACGTTCGTCGGAGAGTTCGCTGTAATCAAAGCCGAGCTCTGGGCCTTTTTGGCGGCGGATCTTTTGGATGTCAAGACGAATATCGAGGTTGCGACCATTGTAGAGAGCAGGGTCTACGCCGTACTTTTCAAGTTGAACCTTTTGATAGAAGTTTGGTTCTTCAGGAATAGGCAAACGCGAGTTCACGGTGTGACCAATGATGTTCACGCCTGTATGACCATTTTCAAAAAGTTCAACTTGTGCTGTTGGGCAATCGAACAACATGGCGTGCTGCGGGTGAATATGCTCTACGTGGTACAACTCGCCAAAGTTGTCGTAGACGGCTTTCCAGTTGCAATCGAGTCGCACTGTTTGGTCGCCAACAAGAGTCATATTTTCCATGTGGAATGGAGCAATGCGATCTCCCACCATGCCAAGGTATTCGCGCAGTGGTGCTGCATTGTTGTCCATGCAGATCCACACAAGACCAGCAAAGGTGTCGACTTGTACTTGTTGCATGGAGCGCTCGTTGCGGTCGACTCCACCACAGAAGCGGTTGTTGTCGGGAACAACAACAAGTTTTCCATCGAGACGATACGACCAGCCGTGGTACGGGCAAACAAATTTTGCGACACATCCGCGATCTTCAGTGGCTACTTTTGCACCGCGATGTTGGCAGGCATTGTAGAAAGCGGCGATGTTGCCTTCCTGTGTGCGTGAGATGATGATGGACTCACGACCAAGGTTAAATACAGAGAAGTCACCAACGTTTGCAACATCTCTTTCTAAACATGCAAAGAGCCACATGCGGGGCCACAAGTTGTCGGCTTCACGCTGCATGTAAGTAGGTGAGAGGTAGCGCTCTGGGGTGATAGGGAGTGGCTCAACGGGCGCTGCTCCGTGCACAATTGTTGGTGTTGCCTTCGCTTCAGCCATTGTGTCTCCTCGGCAAGTAGTTGCTGCCCACATCGTACGCTGAATTCATGGGAAGGGAAATGGTCAGAGGCGCGCGAGTTGCCCACCATCGAGCACAATTTCAGAACCATTCACCATAGAAGCGGCGTCGGAAGCAAGGTATACAACGGCTTGCGCCACTGCGCTGGGGCTAATGAATTTCCCCGTTGGGTTGACTTGCGCAAGAGCTGCTGCAACTGCGTCAGGGCCTTGCGAAACAAGCGGCGCTGCAACAGGTGTTTCGGTGGGGCCAGGCGAAACAGCATTAACACGAATATTGTGCTGCACGTATTGAATTGCTGCTTGTTTGGTGAGACCCAAGACCCCGTGTTTGGCAGCAACGTAGGCTGGGCCTGCTCGGTTGCTCCCTCGGTGGCTCACGGTTGATGCGTTATTGATGATGACTCCACTACCAGATGTGAGCATTGCCGCGAGCTCGGCGCGCATACAACGAAAAACACCGGTGAGATTGACTGCGAGCATGTCGTCCCATGAATCGTCGCTGTATGTATGAAAGTCATTCATACGATCAAAAATGCCAGCGTTGTTGAATGCAATATCGAGCCTGCCGAAAAGAGAAATTGCAGTTTCCACCATGGAGTTGATGTCGCTAGCTGAACGCATGTCTGCAGCACAAAAAGATGCAATACCACCGGCTTCTTGAATCTTGCTCGCTACCTTCTCCCCAAGGTCACGTCGTCGACCTACAACAAGCACTTGAGCGCCGGCATCGGCAAGCGCATATGCAGTTGCTTCACCAATCCCCGAGGTTGCACCAGTCACAAGTGCAGACTTGCCCGCAAGGCTAAGGCTGGGCACGTTTTTACTTCTTTACAACGTTTGCGTTATCTGAACGCCATGTGGGTTGCATGATGCGATGTTTGATGCGCCAGCCCTCTGCGGTGCGTACAAAAACATCGTCGTAATAGCCCCCAATAATGAAGTTATCGCCACCTTCGGTTCCGGTTCTCACGTGCTGAGCGTGTAGTTGACAACGATGTGTAGCGGAGTCTCCTGTGACGACAACTTGATGATTGCCAACAAGATGTTGAGTGAAATCGAGCCGCAAAAGCGAGCCGGAAATACGCGCAATAATTGCATCGCGCGTGTCGCAGTGAACGCCGTTCAACATTCCTGTTGCATCGGTCGCAAAAACATCGTTGAGCGCATCGAAGTTTTTTGTATCGAGTGCCCACGTGTACGCAATAGCTACATTGACAATGGCATGGAAATCTTCATGTGTTGTTGTCATTGCTATAAGCCAATCCGGCCGGTTTCCTGGACAATTTGTGAACCAAGTTGCACGAAGCGATGGTTGCGATCGCCAATGACTTCTCCGGCCCCATCAACAACTAACACGTGTCCATTCACATAACTCGCTTCATCTGATGCAAGAAACAATGCCGCGTTAGCAATGTCGGCTGGCTGCCCTGCGCGGCGCATGGGGTTTGAAACACCAATTTTGGTGTTGGCATCGGTCAAGTTGTCGGAACTACCAGTCACGAGCCACGCAGTGAGCCCACTCACGGTTCCTCCGGGAGCAATGGCATTCACGCGAATACCCAGTGGCCCAAGTTCGGTTGACGTGCTTTGAGTTAAACCAACTACACCGTGTTTAGCTGCGGTGTACACATGTGGCCCTAAGCCTGCACGCACACCCGCAGTGCTTGTGGTGTTGATGATATTTCCTCCGTTGCCACTAGCAATCATGGCTTTTGCAGCATGTTTGATTCCGTAGAACACACTGCTGAGAAGTACATCTATAGAACGGCTCCATGCATCGCCAGGAATTTCTGCAACTGGCCCAACTGCACCAAGAATGCCGGCGTTGTTAAACATGCAGTCGATACGACCGAAATGCTTCACCGCAGCAGCAACAACGGCCTCAACCTCATTTTCATTAGCCACATCGGTTTTCACAAAAATTGCTTTGTCGCCAAATTGTTTGGCAAATGCTGTTCCGGCTTCAATTTGAATGTCGGCAACAACGCAGCGGGCTCCCTCTGCAATGAAGCGTTCTACGGTGCCAGCGCCAATACCGCTTGCACCACCAGTGATGACTGCTACTTTTCCTTCAAGACGACCGGCCATATTGGTTCCTTTGTATTGGGCAGTTACTGCACTTGGGAGAAACGGTAGCCGTCAGGTACATGAAGTAGATAAGTTGGAGAGATGTCCTCTAAGCCATCAGTTTCCATTCCATCAACGAACCCACCTGCTGACCTCGTCATTGAAGACCTCACTGTAGGAACTGGCAAGGAAGCCACCAAAGGCACCAACGTTGAAGTGCACTATGTCGGCGTTGCATGGAGCACCGGTAAACAGTTCGATGCAAGCTGGGATCGCAATGAGGCATTTGAGTTTCGTCTTGGCGCAGGCCAAGTCATTGCCGGCTGGGACCAAGGTGTTGCAGGTATGAAAGTGGGAGGCCGTCGTTCGCTCACTATTCCTGCGCATTTGGGTTACGGCAATCAGGGCGCAGGTGGAGTCATTAAGGGTGGCGAAACCCTCGTTTTCGTCGTTGATCTATTGAACGTCAACTAAATACATGAGGTAGGCTTGCCCTACGAAACAGATGCGCACCAGCGTGTCGCTTCAATGTGCTGTAAGTGTCATGTTGAAGGTAATCGAGACTTACATATGGTGACTTATGAATATCCTCGTAGTGGGAGCAGGAGGTGTAGGAGCCTCAATGGCTTCTATCGCCGAGACCAGGTCGTTCTTTACGTCTTTCGTATTGGCCGACATCACAAAGGCCCGAGCAGAAGAGGCCATTGCTGAACTTGACGACCCTGGAAGATTCATCGCCGAAGAGGTTGATGCTCGTAATGAAGCAGACCTTGTAGCGCTCATTCAGCGTGTGAATGCCGACATTGTTATTAACGCCTGCGACCCACGTTTGAACGACCCTATTTTCAATGCGGCCTACACCGCAGGTTGCAGTTACATCGATATGGCGATGAACTTGAGTACGCCGCACCCCACAAACCCATATGAAGAAGTGGGAACTCCGCTGGGAGAAAATCAAATTGCTTCCGATGAGAAGTGGCGTGAGCGTGGCATCTTGGCATTGGTCGGAATGGGCGTCGAGCCCGGGCTGAGCGATATTTTTGCGCGCTACGCAGCCGATCACTTATTTGACACCATCGATGAAATTGGTGTGCGCGATGGCTCCAACTTGTCAATTGACGGTTTAGATTTCGCCCCAACTTTTTCTATTTGGACCACCATTGAAGAATGTTTGAATCCACCTATTGTGTGGGACTCCACTCGTGGTTTGTATACAACCGACTGCTTTAGCGAGCCCGAAGTGTTTCACTTCCCGGCAGGAATTGGGCCCATTGAATGTGTCAACGTTGAGCACGAAGAAGTGATTCTTGTTCCACGTGAGGTTGACTGCAATCGCGTGACTTTTAAGTATGGTCTCGGAGCCGAATTCATCGACTGGCTCAAAACATTTGCTTATTTGGGTCTTGATAGCACGGAGAAAATTCGTGTTGGTGATGTGAGCGTTTCGCCACGCGACGTATTGGCATCGGTATTACCGAACCCGGCCAAATTGGGCCACCTCATGCACGGCAAAACCTGCGCAGGCACATGGGTGCGCGGCACCTACGACGGCGTCCCAAGAGAGGTATATCTGTACCACGTTGCCGATAACGAGACCACCATGCGGGAATGGGGTTCACAAGCAGTGTTGTGGCAAACCGCGGTGTGCCCAGTGGTTGCCTTGGAATTGCTCTGCAACGGAAGTTGGAAAGCCACAGGAGTGCGTGGCCCTGAAGCGTTCGATGCGGTGCCGTTTTTGAACTTATTAGGTGACTACAGCACGCATCATGGTATGGTGGAAATGGGTCCTGGTCTGTGGCCAAGCCCTAAACCAACAGGGCAGCCAGGGTGGGATCGACCCGTCCGACGTGCCATCGTTCCTGCTTAACGCCTATCGTTAGCACATGACCGCAACAGACCCAGGCCTACGTAAGTCTCCAGGTATCACATACCAGGAATTACTCGATACCGACACCCATCCTGTTCCTGAAGTGCTTCGCCTCGAATCACCTCGTTACCTTGGCTCTGCCGATGTCTCAATCGACCGGTTCATCACACGTGAATGGCATGAGTTAGAAAAAGAACGCCTGTGGGGAAAAGTGTGGCAGTTCGCTTGCCGCGAAGAGCACATTCCTGAGCCAGGCGACTACATCGTCTATGAAATTTGCAACAAGTCATACATCGTGATGCGCCAAAGTGATGGAACCATCAAGTCGTATGTCAATGCATGCTTGCATCGTGGCCGTCAGCTCAAGCAGTACGACGGTAAGTGCAGCGAAATTCGTTGTGCATTCCATGGTTTTGCGTGGACCAACGAAGGCAACCTGAAAGACATTCCTGCTGGTTGGGACTTCGAGCATGTTACGCCAAGCGAATTTGGTTTGCCCGATGTCAAAGTGGGCACATGGTCTGGTTTTGTTTTCATTAACCCCGACCCACGTGCACAGTCATTTGAAAATTTCATTGGCGATCTCCCGCAGCACTTTGAGCGTTGGGACCTGGAAAATCGTTATGTGCAAGCACACGTTGCTAAGAAACTCAATTGCAACTGGAAAATTGCACAAGAAGCATTCAGCGAGGCGTATCACGTCAACGCAACGCATCCGCAAATTATGAACTACCTTGGCGACACAAATAGCCAAGTAGATATTTGGGACACCTTCAGCCGTGTTATCACGCCAGGTGGAACACCAAGCCCATTGCTCAAGCACATGGTGAATGAAGCCGACATCATGCGCGCCATGATGGACGTGCGTGTAGATGAAGAATTGCCAGTGGAAATTCCCGATGGCAAAACTGCTCGCGAAGTGGGCGCATCTTCTGCTCGCGATCGCTGGCGCACCATTGTTGGCGACAAGGTTGACGAATGGTCAGATGCCGAGTATCTCGATGCCATCGACTACACGCTCTTCCCGAACTTCCACCCATGGGGTTCGTACAACCGCATTGTGTATCGCTTCCGTCCACTTGGCGACAACCATCGTCAATCGGTCATGGAGTGCTTCTTCTTGTCGCCATTTGTTGGTGAACGTCCGGCACCTGCTGAACTGCACATGCTCGATTTCGATGAGCCATGGTCGAGTGCAGTGGAACTCAGCACATTAGGAAAAGTGTTCGACCAAGACGTCTTCAACATGGAACGCGTGCAAATGGGTCTAGAAACCACAGTGAAGCCTGGTGTTACTTTGGCCAACTATCAAGAGTCCAAAGTGCGCTGGTTCCACGTCATGCTCGACGAATACCTGGGGGTATAACAATGCTCGGCATCACACACCCGCTCACCGGATTGCTCTACGAACAAGACGGACAAGGCAACATCAAGGTCAGTGATGGCGCTAAATGGGGCCTTTTCCGTACCGATGGCAAGTGGATCACAGGTGAAATTTTTGAATGCGACCCGCAGCTGTGCGGTTGGGTGGGCGGGCCAAAATTTGTGAACTATCGCCTCGACACTTCTTTCGATAAGCGGTAGTTCTCGGTACTCGGTACTTTAAAAAGTATCGAGAAGTGCAATACCGTCGAGGTCACCAATTGCGGTGCTTGAACGCGTCACCATTGCAGTCATAAATGCCTTACCGCGCTCATTCGACGGGTCGAGTGTTCCGGCAATCACAGTGGCGTAGACCCATAGGTACAAAACGGCACGACGGTACTCATCCCATGCCTGATCTGCGGTGTAGTTCTTTACGCCATTTTTGAGCAGCTCGCTATGCCACATGGCTACAAGAGCCCGCTCATTATCGCGACGCTCGATGACGTCCATATTGTGGCTGAGTAAGTACGCAAGGTCTTGTACGCCCTTTGAGCGCAAGGTGCCTTGCCAGTCGAGAACGGCCATTGGAGCGTGGTCGGGTTCAACACCAAACATGAGGTTGTCCATGCGCCAGTCGCCGTGCACCAATGTGTGTGGGTGCGAAACAATCCACTCTTGCATTTTGGGAACTGTTGCAAGGAACTTGTCTTTGTTGTTCTTCAATTCTGGGCTAATGACGTCACCAAAAATGGCAACCATTGCATCCCAACCTGCGGCCGCACCTTGCAACATGGCGTCGGAGTGAACGGTAGGGAAGTGATATGGCACAAATTGGAACTCGTCGGAATCGACTTTCTCCCAAAATGCAGCATGTAGTTTTGCCATCTCAATAATCGACATCTCTGCCTGCTTGACGCTGCAACCTTCTACTTGGTCGCCAAGGGCGTAACCAGAAAGATCTTCCATCACCATGATGAATGACGACGCCGATGTGGTGTGTGCGAAGTACAACTTGGGCAGACGCAAACCAGCTTTCGGGCCAAGCAGTTGACAAAAACGTACTTCACGTTCATACACATTGAACGTGGTGGCAACAGCCAAGTTGCCTGCTACTTCTGTGGGGTATTTCACCACGACAGACTTTGGTGCATTTCCTGCATCACCGGAATAGGTAGGGGTAACAACTTCAATGAGCCCGAGCATTCCCACACCTACACCAATGGGTCGACGCGCGATGCTCGAAATACCTGCACTCGCTGGCATTGAGTTGCTCGACTTCAGTGCCGCCTCTATCCAAGCGGTAGTGATTTCGTCGGGGCGCAGTGGGTAGTTGTTTGCATCAATTGTCATAGAGAAAAAAATAGCATTTCTCTCAACAGGAAAAAACCAAACAAAACTTGTAGTTACCGATAGGTACGGAAGAACTCTGTGACGTCGCGAGCAACGAGTTCAGGTTCTTCTGCTGCAGCAAAGTGCCCGCCTGCTGGCATACGGGTCCAGCGTTGAATATTGGCAACGCGTTCTGCAGCACGACGTGGAAGAAATATGAGATCACCAGGGAATACGGCCATTGCAGTGGGTGCTTCCATGATGGGTGTGCGATTGTGCTCGGGTTGCCATGGTTCATTTGTGCGCCCGTAATACATGCGACACGAACTACCAAATGTTTCAGTGAACCAGTAGATGCTTACCAACGTTGCAAGTTCTTCCATGGTGAATGCGCGCTCGACATCGCGGTGGCCACTTGCATCGGCTGAGTCGCTCCAGAGGCGGCGTCGTTCAATGAGCCATGCAGCCATGCCTGCGGGCGAGTCGTGCATTGCATAGGCGAGTGTTTCTGGTTCAATTCCTTGCACGGTGTAATGACTTGTCGCCGTAGCCATACGTGTTTTCATGAGTTCTGGATAATGCTTTTCTTCTTCGTCGTAATCACTTGCAGTGATGTCGGCACGATTCAGACCAAAAAACATGGGCAAGGTGATGTGTGCACCATGAAGTGATGAAGCGTGAGCATGGGCGAGCTCTGCAGTAACAATGGCACCCCAGTCGCCACCGTGCGCGCAGTATGTGGGGTAACCCAGAACCTCGGTCATGAGTTTGTTCCACAGGTGAGCAACATCACGCGTCGAGAGATGGCCCACGGGAAGTGGTGAGGAGTAACCAAACCCGGGCAGCGAGGGAACAACGACATCAAATGAATCGAGTGCTGAACCACCAAAGGATTCAGGGTCGGCAAGTTGTTGTGCAACATCACGATAATCCCAGTAACTCCACGGCCACCCATGAGTAGTGATAATGGGAAGTGGTGCGGGCCCGCGTCCTTTCATGTGCACAAAGTGCAAGGGAATGCCATCAATTTCTACGCGGTAGTTGGGAAGTGCGTTCATCTTCGCAACTTGATTTTCCCAACTAAATTCGTGGCGCCAATACTGCAAGAACGAGCGAAACCATTCTTGTTCCATTCCGTATTTCCATTGCTCGTTTGCTACGCCAAGTGGAAAACGTGTGTTGTCGAGCCGATGGTGTAGGTCGGCTACCGCTTCAGCGCTATAGGGAATGGTGAATGGTTGTGGAAGAGGTGCCATGTTCTATTTCTTTTTTTCTCGACCGCCGTATTGGTAACTGCGTTCTGTGCGGCCACCGGCAACAAGAATGTTTTGTCCTGTTACCCATGACGATGCTGGTGATGCAAGATACAAAACTGCTGCACCAATATCATCAGGCGTTCCTAAGCGGCGTAGAGGAATAGTGGAAGCAATGGCGTCGAGGTCGGCAGCGATGCCGAGTACTTCTAAAAATGCTTCAGTTGCAATAGGACCAGGAGAAACAGTGTTCACGCGAATATCGCGCTCAGCAAGTTCGAGTGCAAGAGTGAGGGTGAGGTTGATCATTCCTGCTTTTGACGCCGCGTAGGGGCCGGTCATTGGCGAACCACGCATGCCAGCACCTGAAGCAATGTTGATGATGACTCCGCCATTGGGCATATTTGATGCTGCAGCTTTTGCGCCCTGGAATGCTGACGTGAGGTTGAGTTCTAATTGACTGCGAAAAACTTCATCGGGTGTATCAATGAGTGTTCGCGTTGTTTTCTCATCAGAACCACCAACATTGTTCACCCAGACATCGAGGCGACCAAATTCTTTGATGGTTGCGGCAGCAATGTGATCAGAAAAATCACGAATATCGCCAGCAACGGTGAGGGCTCGCTGGCCACGTTCGCGAACGCCAGCAGCTGTTTCATCAAGATCACTTTGGCGCCGCGAGTTGAGAACTACATCACAGCCAGCATCGGCAAGTGCCCATGCAATACCCCGGCCAATACCTTGGCCCGAGCCAGTGACTACCGCTACTTGTCCGTCCATGCGAAATGTGTCGAGAATGCTCATGGCACGACAATAGTGGCGTGAGTGAAGTGGGTGGGCAGGCGGAGTTCAGAAAAGAACTACGCTCTGCGCAGAGGACTACTTCAAAAGGAGCGCACATGGCTGGTGTATTAGGAAACTTGCAAGGAAAAACCGCAGTCATTACCGGCGGTGCATCGGGAATTGGTTTAGCAATGGCCCAACGCTTTGGTGCAGAGGGAATGAACGTTGTCATCGCCGATGTTGAGCAAGGCGCTCTCGATGCAGCAAGCGACTTATTGAATGACGCAGGTATTCCTTGTGCAGCAATGCGATGCGATGTATCTGATCGCAATGCTGTTGAAGCACTTGCCGATTTCTCGTATGAAGAGTTTGGTGCGGTGCATATTTTGTGCAACAACGCAGGCGTTGTGCATCGCGACCTCACATGGGAAGCATCAATTGAATCGTGGGAGTGGGTGTTGGGCGTCGACTTGTGGGGCCCCATTTATGGTGTGCATTCATTTGTGCCGCGCATGCTTGCTTCTGGCGAACCTGGCCATGTGGTGAACACTGCTTCCACAGCAGGAATCTTGGCGTTCCCGAGCATTGCTTCTTACGACGTGGCGAAACAGGGTGTAGTTGCATTGTCAGAGGCACTCCTTGCCGACGCCATGGCAGCCAAGGTGCCATTGCGTGCATCGGTTCTCTGCCCCGGCGTGGTGCGCACCAAAATTGGCTTCAGCGAGCGCAACCGCCCAGGTGGGGTGAAGGGAGAAGCCTTCGGTACCCAGGGCCTCACCACAGCAACAGAGGCAATTGATCCTGAAGATGTTGCCGACCAAGTGCTCGAAGCCATCAACAACGGGACCTTTTGGATTATGACCCACCCGCGTTATGTGGAATTAGTGAAGGAACGCGCAGAAGGCATGCTGACAGGTGGTAATCCGCCTATTCCGCGGCCAATTTAGAGAAAAGGCCCTCTGAAATATCCCATTTTGGGCACTCCATAGTGTGACCAAGGCCTCACCTCAGGTAGTTTTTCACGAGTACGAAAGTGAACTGACGGTAAACGCCGCCAGCGCCAAAGGGAGCAACTGTGTTAGCTGACAAATGGATTATTGACCGCACTCCAACAAAGCGTTTTCCTAGCTATACGCGCGGCAATGCCGCCGACGTACTAGCCGACCCAGTGAGCCCATTGGGGTGGAGTTTGTGCTGGGAAAAAGGTGTGGTGCTCGGATGCAAAGTTGGCTTTGTTACTTTCGGTGTTTTTGAACACGAAGATTACGGCACTCCACCAGAAACCTTCGGGCTCTTTGGTGGCTACTTCTACAACTCACTCATGCAAGCTCGCCTCATGGGCGTTCGTATGCCAGGTGCGACCCCAGAGGCTATTGACGCCGCATATTTCGATGATAACCCCGATGTACCGCCATACGTTGCAGAGCCATGGCACGAAAGCCCGGTTCATGAAGCGAAGCTTGGCGAAACCATGGCTTACGTCATGGGTTCCACGGTGCATCCACCCGTTGAGCAACAAAAAATTCTCGCCATAAAGATTCGTGCTGAACGCCCCGACTTATCAAAACTGAGCGATGCAGAACTCGTTGCTCGTGCACGCAGCATGGCACCCATCTTGGTGGAAACATTTGAACAACACGTGTGGTCGTCACTAGGTGCATCACTTGGGCCAGGCGCTGTGCAAGCAATTACTGCAGCCATTGGCCGCCCAGAAGATGGTGTACGCCTCATTGGTGCAGTGGGCGACGTTGACTCTGCCCTCATCGCTATCGACTTGTGGGACCTCTCACGCACCATTCGCTCAACACCTGAAATTACTGCTGCATTCGATGCCGGCTTTGAAGGTTGGGAAGGCCGCATAGCTGGTACGGAATTTGAAAAGGCATTAAATGCATTCAAGTTGAAGCACGGTTCGCGTGGACCAAATGAATGGGACCCTGCTGCGCATAGCTATGAAACAAACCCACGTTTAGCATTTGCTCAACTCGATCGTTTGCGTCACCAAAGTGACAGTTCCGACCCACGTGAAGCAAGCAAGCGCAATGGCGCAGAACGCGCCCGTTTGTTTGCCGAAATTTCTGAAGCTCTTGCTGGTGATGCAGAAACCGCTGGCATGTTTGCTGCTGGCTATGCGTCGGCTGCTGGTTGGCAACAAGCGCGTGAGCGTTGCAAGACCAACAATATTGCCGTTATTCATGAAGTGCGCGTTGCCATTACAGAGCTCGGACGCAGGCATGCCGCTGCTGGAAATATTGCCAAAGAAAGCGATATTTTCATGCTGCTCGAAGCGGAACTTGATGAGTTCTTGGCAAACCCTGCTTCATTTAAGGCAATGCTTGCCGAACGCGCTGCCGACCATGCCGAACTTGCCACTTTGGAACCACCATTTATTGTGAATGGCTCCGTGCCTCCGTTGTCACAGTGGAAGCGCCGTGGCGCAGGCAACTACGAACAGGTCAAAGTAGGCGATGTGCTCACGGGTGCTGCATGTTCAGCAGGTGTTTACACCGGTAAGGCACGCATCATTCTTGACCCATTCGACCCATCTGGTCTCGATGCCGACGACATTTTGGTCACACTGAATACCGACCCATCTTGGACGCCATTGTTCCTTGCTGCTGGTGCAGTAGTGGTGAACCTTGGTGCTGTTGGTTCACATGCGAGCATTGTGAGTCGTGAATTAGGAATTCCTTGTGTCGCTTCGGTTACCGATGCAACACATCGCATTCCCGATGGTGCCACCATCACTGTTGATGGCGCCGCAGGAACAATCACCATTGTTGCGCTGCCTTAAGGCAGGTTTGGTTTAGTTCTCAAGAACATTCGCAAGGAACTTCTTTGTGCGTTCCTCGCGTGGTTCATTAATGACTTGAGCAGGTTTACCTTCTTCAACAATGACGCCACCGTCCATGAAAATGACGCGATCAGCAACGTTGCGAGCAAAACCCATTTCATGTGTCACAACCAACATGGTCATACCCTCTTCGGCAAGTTCGCGCATCACGCCCAGTACATCGCCAACGAGTTCTGGGTCGAGTGCACTTGTTGCTTCGTCAAACAACATCACGCTGGGTTCCATGGCGAGAGCACGAGCAATGGCAACACGTTGTTGCTGCCCACCTGAAAGTTGCGCAGGATAGGCAGATGCCTTGTCGGCAAGGCCAACACGGTCTAAAAGAGCATCAGCACGCGCATTGGCCTCATCACGCTTCATTTTCAGAACTTTGCGTAAGGAAATAGTGACGTTGTCACGGACAGAAAGATGAGAGAACAAATTGAATTGCTGAAACACCATGCCGGTGGCACGACGCGCTTTGTCGATATCGCAGTCGCGATGGGTGAGTTCTACCCCCGCAACAAATACTTGGCCGCCTGTGGGCTGCTCGAGCAAATTGACGCAACGTAAGAGGGTGCTTTTACCAGAGCCTGAAGGCCCAATGATGCACAACACTTCGCCTTTGGCGACGGTGAGGTCGATTCCGCGTAATACGTGGTTGTCGCCAAAACTCTTGTGTAGCTGGCGAAGTTCTACAAGAGTTTCACTCATCGGCGACCCACTTTTGAACGTCGTTCCATCCAAGCAGCTAACTGTGTGAGGGGAATAGTAAGAGCTAAGTACACCAAGCCAGCAACAACAAGTGGCGTGGCATTTGCGGAATCGTTCACACCGTTACGACCAAAACGTGCGAGGTCGAGTGTGCGCTCGGTGACACCAAGAACGGAAATGAGCGATGTGTCTTTAATGAGCAAGACGAATTCGTTGGTGAGTGGTGGAACAATGATGCGAAATGCTTGAGGAATGATGACGGTCACCATGGCGCGTGTGTACGACATGCCGAGTGAGCGCGCTGCTTCCATTTGCCCGCGGGGCACAGCCTCAATGCCTGCGCGAACCGTTTCGGCAATGTATGCCCCGGCAACAAGAGCAAGTGGAACTGCGCCCTGTACGTAAGGGTTGGGCCAGCTCCAGCCTGTGGCAATAGGGATACCAAAACCAAGTATGAGAAGTGTGACAAGAAGCGGAACGCCACGGAGAATTTCAATGTACGTGGCAGCAAACCAGCGGTAGGGCCTGCTTTTGGAGAGGCGCATAATGGCCAATAACAAGCCCAGTGATAAGCCGCCAATGAAACCAAAAATGGTGAAGATGATGGTGTTACGAAGTGCACTGGTGAGAATGTCGGGGAACTGTTTCTTGACTACGTCCCATTTGAAAAGCGCACCACCAAGGGCACCCCAATCGACCACGATCATGAGCAACGCCAACGCTGCAATGGTGAGGGCATAAATGCCGCCCCGTACCAGTTGCAAGCGTTGGCGTCGACTCATATTCATATTGTGTAAAAGGTAAAAACCTTTGTATTAACCCTTTGCGCCGAAGTACTTAGCGAAAATGGTGTCGTATTCGCCAGAGTCTTTTGCAGCTGCAAGGCCATTATTCACTGCTTCAGCAAGTGTTGTGTTGTCTTGAGCAAGTGCAAAACCGTATTGCTCACCAGTGGTGAAGGTTGCAGTAAGAGCAAACTTGGTTGGCTCTTTCACCTGACGAGCACCGTTCACTGGAAGGTCTTGCAAGATTGCATCGACTTGCTTGCCTTCAAGTGCAAGGAACATAGCGGCTGGTTCATCAAATGACTTCAATGTGGAGTCTTTTGCATTCTCCTTGGCGTATGTTTCGCCGGTCGTGCCGGTTTGTACTGCAATAGTTTTTCCTGCAAGTGATGCAAGGTCAATAAGTGTTGCTTTATCTTCTGCACGAACAAGCAGCGACTGATCGGCATCGAAGTATGGATCAGAGAACAAAGCATTTGCAGAACGCTCTTCAGTGATGGTCATTGCTGATGCAACAAGGTCACAGGTCTTAGCTTTTGGAGCAAGCCAGATGCCGTCGAACGGTTGCACGGTCACTTCAAGTGACAAGCCGCCAATGTTGGTGGCAATGACCTTCATGAGATCCATGTCGAAGCCTGTCCATTCCTTGGTGGCTTCATCTTGGTATTCAAACGGCTCATATGGAGCGTCGGTGCAAACAGTAATGGCACCCTCTTTGATGAGGCCCAAAGCCGTGATATCAATTTTTGCTGATGCAGAGTCATCGACCATGGTGTCGTCGGTAATGACTTCTGCTGAGGTATCGACGGTGGTTTCATCACTTGCGGTGTCGCTATCGCTGCCACAGGCAACGAG
>Ga0208592_1000024_pt1 | contig 45431 bp, 41 predicted proteins | sample LakMenE18May10ns_FD_150712 | JGI IMG/M metagenome (GOLD analysis project Ga0208592, IMG submission 150712) | Freshwater microbial communities from Lake Mendota, WI - 18MAY2010 deep hole epilimnion ns (SPAdes) | ecosystem: Environmental > Aquatic > Freshwater > Lentic | place: Lake Mendota...
GTGGGAATAGGTCATGGACAAATGGATGGAAAACAGCTGGAAAAAATCATGATGGATTTCATTAATGGTTCCTATGACGTGCTTTTGGCAACAACCATTATAGAATCTGGCATCGACATATCAAATGCAAACACGATCATCATCAACGATGCCCATAAATTTGGATTAAGTGATTTGCATCAATTAAGGGGAAGGGTTGGACGCTCCAATAAAAAAGGATTTTGTTACTTAGTCGCTCCAAAATTTAGCGTCTTAACCAGTGAGGCCCGTAAACGCTTGGAAGCGCTGGTACAGTTTTCAGATTTGGGTTCAGGATTCAACATCGCCATGAAGGATTTAGACATCCGAGGAGCGGGTAATATGTTGGGAGGAGAACAAAGTGGTTTCATCTCAGAAATCGGCTTTGAGATGTATCAAAAAATCTTGAATGAAGCCATGCAAGAACTCAAAGAAAGTGAGTTTAAAGAACTCTTTGATGACCGTCATACCGATCAATTCATGGCATCTTATGTACAAGATTGCATTTTTGAGACGGACATGGAAGTGAGAATCCCAGACGATTATGTCAATAACGTGGCAGAACGATTGAGTTTGTATCAGGCATTGGATCACTTGAAGAACAAAGCTGAATTGGATCAATTTTCGAAAGAATTAGCCGATCGATTTGGACCACTTCCGAGGGAAGTTAAAGAATTGTTGTTTTCATTCGAACTTCGTTGGTTGGCTGAAGAATTAGGCTTGGAACGATTGGTGATCAAATCGGAGAAATTAGTTGGTTACTTTATTGCAAATCCCCAATCTCCTTTCTTTGAAACAGAAGCCTTTACGTTTACATTAAATGCCATCATGAAGCATCAGTCTGGGTACCGCCTTGTACAACAAAACGATAAGCTCAGGCTTGTGGTGGAACCCATTCGCCACATCAAGGATGCATTTGAAAAATTAAGTGCACTGAAGGCTCCACTCGACTAGCTTTCTGCAAAATCGAATAACTGTTAACCTACATCAAGAGAAAATTCACATAATTGGCGCAAACTTTGCAGTCAATTGATTGTTTAACTTAAAAAATAAAAAATAGCATGAAAAAAGTAGTTTTATCATTATTTGCAGCATTTGCATTATTCTCTTTCACAGCATTGGAATTGGCTAACTGGTCACTAGATGGTGCTCATTCACGATTAGGATTTACCATCCAACACATGGGTATCACAGATATTCATGGTCAATTCTCTAACTTTGATGTGAAAATTAGTACTCCGAACGATGACTTCGCTGGTGCCACCATTGAAATGACCGCACAAGTGAATTCCATCAATACTGGAATTGAAATGCGTGACAATCACTTGAAAACAGCGGATTTCTTTGATGCTGAAAAATTCCCAACCTTAACGTTTAAAAGTACTTCTGTTAAAAAAGCGAAAGGGAACAAATATGACATCGTTGGTGATTTCACCATGCACGGCATCACTAAATCAGTTGTTTTAACAGCAGTTAATACGGGTGTAGTGAAGAACCAAGCTGGAAACGATGTAGCTGGATTGAGCATTTCAGGAGTAGTGAAACGTTCTGATTTTGGTGTTGGTCAAGCTGGACCAGGTTTATCCGATGAGGTAAAACTTGTTGCTGACCTAGAAGTTTCTAAAAATTAATACAAAAAACCTTATTTCGATGAAATCATTAAGCTTGTTATTGCTGTGTTTTCTTTCTTTTGCAAGTCAAGCACAGGCATGGAAAATTTTAGAAACACATAAAGTTGCTTTTTCAAACAAAGATGTGAGTGGCACATTTGATCAAATGAGTGGCACTATTGTCTTCGACGCAGCAAATTTAAGCACCGCCAAATTAACATTCAAATTAAAGGTTTCTTCGATTAATACGGGTAATGGCTTGCAAAATAAACATGCCATTGGTGATGAATGGTTCCACGCAGAAAAATATCCTTACATCGAATTCGTATCCACTAAAATTGAGAAAACCGATGCCGGATATAAGGCAAGTGGTAAACTTGAAATGCATGGCGTTAAAAAGGATGTGGTTATTCCATTTACTTTTACCAAAAAAGGCACAAAAGGCACTTTTATCGCTAAATTTAACGTGAATCGATCGGATTATAATATCGGCAAGAAAGGAAATGAAGTCGCTGACAACATTAAAATTACAGCCACATTACCCGTTCAAAAAAAATAAAATATGAAAAAGAAAATCATTTTTGCACTTAGTTCTGGTTTGTTAGCAGGATTGGTCTCCTTTGGATGGAGTGCCATCTTTCAAAGCGATCAATTTACAGGAGAAGACTATTCATCTATTGTTCCCGTGCCTGCTATCTTTATTTCTTGCCTAATAGGCACGATTTTAGCGACTGGAGGACATTGGTTAGTGTTGAAATTTCTTTCCAAAAAAACAGCAGAAATTGTTTTTGGATTTTTATTTAGCATGTTATCTACCGCTTCTTTGTTAAGTGTATTGCTGTTCCAATTTGGAGACAAATGCCAGGATTGTGATCAAATTGCATTCTGGGGTTATGCCATGCCGATGCATTTTTTCCCATTTTTAGCGTGGTATACACTAAAGCCAATGATGGAGGATTAACATTGTTTTATCATGAAATGATCTAAAGGATGCTTCGGCATCCTTTTTTTTTGAAAAAATACGCGGTTTTTAACAACGATTTCCCTTTTCTTACGTTTAGTAGATAGTAGATAAATATGATTGGTAAATTTGGTTTCATTTTGCTCGTATTTGCGATGCATTCATTGGCTTTTGGCCAGTTGATTACAAATACCAGTTTGTCTCCTCAAGGACTTGTCCAGAATGTATTATTGGGAAGCGGTGTAACAGTCTCTAATGTCATGTACAATGGAAGTCCTGGAGCAATTGGACAATTTACAGCCAATAACACCACACTAGGGATAACTCAGGGAATTGTCATGACAACGGGTACGGTTCAAGCGACTACGAGTGGACCACAAGGACCAAATGATGAAACAAATTCCGGAATGGATAATAACGCTCCTGGCTCACCACTGTTAAGCAACCAATTACTTGGTGGAACACAAACCTATAATGCGGCAACCCTTGAATTTGATTTCATTCCTTATGCGGATACCGTTCGATTTAAGTATGTTTTTGGCTCAGACGAATACCCGGAATTTGCGCCTCCGAATAATTCAGGATACAACGATGTGTTTGGCTTTTTTATTTCTGGACCAGGAATTGTTGGTATGCAGAACATCGCAAGCCTACCTAATGGAGGAGGAATTGTTTCCATCAACAACGTAAACACAGTTACCAACCAACAGTATTTTCATTTTAATGGTGATGGGAATATGGCGCCTTACAATGCGAGTCCGCAATACATTCAATACGATGGGTTTACTCATGTGTTAGAAGCGGTTTCCAAAGTTCAATGCGGACAAACCTACCATTTAATTATTGCGATTGCCGATGCAGGCGATGGAGCATGGGATTCGGGTATGTTTTTAGAAGCAAACAGCCTTTCTACCAAGACCCCAATTGAAATCGACTACACGCTCTCTCAACAAGTTTATACAAATCCAGATTGGCTGGCGGAAGGATGTGTTTCAGCTTCTGTAACCTTGACACGTCAAAATAACTTAAACACTTCGTTAACAATTCCAGTTCAAGTGAGCGGAACTGCCACCAACGGCTTGGATTTCAATGGAATTCCCGGAAACATTACGTTCAATGCTGGTCAAGCAACCGCGACCTTTACCATGAATGCACTTTTCGATAACTTAAGCGAAGGACTTGAAAATGTGGTGCTTACTTTCCCAATCAGTGATCCTTGTGGAAACATTACACCTCTTGTGGTTACGCTTTATATTCAAGATGTGGCTCCAGTAAATGTGGTCATCAATGGAGGAACCATTTCTTGTCCTGGAGACCCCGTAACCTTAAGTACGACGGTAACAGGAGGAGTAACACCTTATCAATACGCTTGGAGCACCGGGGAAACAACGAGTTCCATCAGTTTGACACCTTCGGCAACCCAAACCATTTCGGTTCAAGTTACAGATGCATGTGCGAGCGCTCCAACTTCGACATCCATTGTGGTAACCGTTCCGCAATTCCAACCGATTAGTTTCATTCTGAGTAATGATGTGACGGAAATTTGTCCATTTATCCCACAGGATTTTGGCGTAATTACGAGTGGAGGAACAGGTGTGTATTCCTACACTTGGACCGCGAATAATTCCATAGTCGGACTAGGAGACTCCATTTCTGTTGCACCTGCGTCAACAACGAATTATACCATCGTAGTAAGTGATAATTGCGGGAATACCGCAGTAGATTCTGTTCTGTATACCATAACGAGCGCTCCTTTGACGCTTCAGTTTAATGGTCCTATCCAAATTTGCCCTGGTGATAGTGCATTCATACAGGTCTCAGCTAATGGAGGGTTTGGTAATTATTATTATTTGTGGACGCAAACAAATCAAACCGTTCCAGGAATTTGGGTGCAACCAAATACAAGTACTTCCTATGTCGTTCAAGTTTCTGATGAATGTCAAACATTTGTTGTAACAGGTGCGGCTCTTGTGCAGGTTGTAAAACCAACAGCTGATTTTTGGATCATGACACAATATCCAACAGAGGGATTGTCCACCTCGTTTTTAAATCAATCTCAAAATGCATGGGCATATGTCTGGGATTTTGGCGATGGTACGCAACAATCATTTTTAGTGAATCCGAATCATATTTATGAGGACCAAGGCGATTATTTAGTGACCTTAACCGCTACAGATCAAAAAGGATGTGTGGATAGCGTGAGTAAATGGATCCGCATTCTACCGGAAAGGTATATTTACTTCCCGAATTCATTTACACCTGACCAAGATAACTGCAATGAGTTTTACTTTGGACAATTCATTGGCTTATTAGGCGGTCATTTTTACCTATACAACCGTTGGGGAGAACTTATATTTGAATCGGAAGATTTGAATTTTAAGTGGGATGGCACTTACAATGGGGTTCCGGTACAAATTGGCACCTACTCTTGGCGTTTTGTGTATGAAATTGGCAAGGGCATATTTGAGGATATGACGGGACATGTGAACGTCATTCGTTAAAGCGAATTGATGACAGCTTCGGGAACGGGATAATTCAATGATTTAGCCTTTAAAAGGTAGTTTTTCGCTTTTGTTTTATTGCCAATTTGCTGTTGAGCAATCCCTGCATTATACCAAGCAAATGGATCACTTGGATTCAATTCAATGGCTTTTTCCAACGATTCTGCGCCTTGTTGGTATTTCCCTAAATTAACGAACGCAGTACCCATGTAGAAATAAGATTCCCAGCGATTTGGAGCTTGCTTTTTCATCCGCTCACTTGCTGCAATGCATTCTTCATACATTTTTCCATTTAAATAGGCCGCACACAAATTGATCAAGGCCCCAAGATCATTTTTATTGATTTTCAAGGCCATATTGAAGTCCTTACAAGCCTCAGTGTGTTTAAGCATTTTGGCGTAGGTAATCCCCCTGTTCAGGTAAACATCAAAGGACTTGGGATTGCGTTCTAATGCCAAATTATACATCTGTAGGGATGAATCATATTGATTCATTAAAGCGTACATGTTTCCAACATTGGAATAGATTAAGGGATCTTTGACACGCGCTTTAATGAGTACTAAATAATCCTTCATTGCAGCAGCAGAATCCCCATGCTCTCGATAATAATTTCCTCGGTTTTTGTAAGCTACTTCCGCTCCTGTTTGAAGAACCTTGACCTTGCCTCCATTTGCTTGAAGCTCAAACGGATGTTTTTGTATCACGTCTGACCAAAGCGTACCTGAATTCGTCCAAACTTTTGTGCGTTCATGTGCAAGGACCATGAATACAACTGCATAAACGATTGTCCCAGCAATGATCCAATTTTTTAAGCGCAAATAGTGTTTCCATCTTTCAAGGAACACGAATAACATAAATACGATTCCGATGTAAGGAACATAACTGTATCGGTCAGCCGTTATAGCCGATCCCACACTAATGAATTGTAATACTAAGGCAATCATTAGCGTAAAAAACCCAAGTCCAAATAATGCGATTTTAAATGTTTCAACACCTTTTTTCCAAGAAAGAAATAGTATGCCTCCCATTGAAATGAGGATGAAAAAAGGCGCGAGGGTGAACTGCCATGGCAACTGGTCTAATTGATCTAAATTTGGATAAGGATAAAATGCAGATAAGCCCAGCGGAACAAAAAATTTGCTCCAATAAGAAAGGAATCCATAGGATGCAAACATTAACCTTTGCCATCCTGAGAAAAAATCGAAATCGGTTATGGCTCCTTTCGATTGAATTTCAATGGCATTCAAACCAAACCACAAGGCAACAGCGATGAATGGAATTTTCTCCAGGAGGGTTTTCCAATTCATTTTGCGACCGTTGAGGTAATCCATTAAAATCAAAACGAATGGAAGGGGAACAGCCATTGCCTTGCTTAAACAGGAAAGAATAAACAGTCCGAAACAAATGACGAGCCATAGATAGTTGTTCTTTTTTTGAAAGCGCAGGTAACTGAGAAGGGATAAAAGAAAGAAGCAGGTATAGAGAACATCTTTACGTTCCGAAATCCAGGCGACACTTTCCACATGCATCGGATGGATGGCAAACAACAAAGCACCGAAAAACGAAACAAAAAGTGATCCATTGGCAAGATGGAAAAGCAAAATGAAAACCAATAAGGCATTGAGGACATGTAAAAACAAGTTCGTCTGGAAATAGGGTTGAATGTCTAATTCAGCAGATTCATAGTTTTTGGCTAATGTCCACATGGTGACAGGATGGTAATTCAGCATTACCTGGGTACTCGGTTTCCAAAGTAATGCAGCACTATCCGCATCTTGGGTTTTGATCAGTGGTTGATTCACAACATAACCTAAGTCATCCCAATTGGTAAATTCTTTCTCTGGCGAAAAACCGGGGGAATACGTGAAATACGTAGCAATAATAATGATTGCCAATAAGATAAGATGGCTTGTCTTACCGTACCAAGATACTTGAGACACAAGGGAATCTTGAGCTAATTTCTTTTCTTTTGACCCCATTTCAAGGATTCTTAATCGTTCGAAATGATCTCGAATAATTCGTTTAAGTTCGGTGAAATGATCACCTCAATGCGTCTATTTTTTGCTTTGTCATTGACATCCACTGGATGGAATTCTCCACGTCCAGCTGCCATGATTTGCATGGGAGACATCGTGGAATGCGCCAATAGGATTTCTACAACAGACGTTGCTCTAAGAACAGAAAGTTCCCAGTTGTTTTTTGGTGAATTCGGGCTAGATAATTTATCCGAATCGGTGTGGCCTTCCACGACAATTTCCAAATCCAATTCACTTTCCAATACTTGTCCCAATTGAATCAAGGCATCTTTGCCCTCTGGTTCAACAAAGGTTGATCCAGACTTGAAGAGTAATTTTGCTTCTAAACTTACGTAGATCTTACCGTTTTTTTGCACCACGGTCAATCCTTTGTTTTCAAAACCACGCAAAGCATTCGCAACTTTTGCTTTTAACAACTGTATTCCGGCATCTTTTTTGCGAATCGCTTCCTCCAACTCATTCACACGTTTTTCACGTTCTTCTAATAATTTTTGCTTGGCTTTTAATTCCTCATCGAGTTTTAACAGAGCATCTGCCTTTTGTTGCAACGCTTTGTTTGTGTTTTCAAGTTCCGTCTGCAATTCAGCAGTTTCCTTTGCACTTAAATTTTTCAGTTTATTGAACGATCCTTCCAAAGACTCGTGTTGAGACAATAATTCATCGTAATCTCTTTGCAGCAAGCGCATGGCATTACCAGTGGCGGATGTGTCTTGTTTCAATTTAGCTACATCGCGTGCAGCAAGGTCGTATTTATTTTGTAAATCCTTAGACAATGATTCGAAATCACTTGAGCTCTTTTTAAACTTTGCCAATTCTTCCGAACAAGCTTTTTCTCTGGCTTCAAGTTCTTTATACTTCTTTGGGGCTACACACGAACCCATTCCGATAAGGACACAAATAGCCGAAATGATTAAAGACCTTTTTTTCATAATAAAGTGGTTTGATGCAAATTTCGAAAAGATCACCCTTCTTTCTTGGCTCCCTCGATGAACTTTTAAACAATGAAAATTTCATAATTGTTATTTGCATCTATTCGATTGACTAGACGTCCTCATTAGGAATTTGTAACTTTGCACAAAATATCGAGCATGCAGCAAAAAAAAGTGAAACTTTCAGAGGCAATGAAACAATTTCAATCTGAAGTTGAAACGGATATTCTTTCGGCCCTAAAAGTATTGGAGCAGCAAGAAGACCTATCCATTCTACCTCAAGTGATTGAAAAATTGCGTCGCTGCGATCTTACTGTTGAAAAAGCTATTTTGTTGTTTCTAGCAGACATTCAAAAACCACAGGCTGCCGCTTTTTTCATCGAATTCCTAGCTGAAGAGAAAGACGCTCAGCTTCGTCAGAAAGTTTTGACAAGTATCTGGAATTCGAAACTATCCTATGACGATCATTTACCGTTTTTTGTCATGTTGGCATCTACAGGTGATTTTATGCAGGCTTTGGAGTGCTTAACCATCATCGAAAACATGCAAGGACCATTCGAGGAACACCACTTACTTGAATCTCAATTGTTGTTAAAAGAATACGTGGAAGAGTCAAAACAAGAAGACGAACAAAAACGACAAATCATGAGTGAAATCGCTTGGTTTATTAAAGAACAAAACGAAGGGATTGACGCGGATTTATTGATTGAAGATTAATTCCCCTTCAATTTACCTAACTTTGTAAAAATCAGCACATATGTTGCAATCAATGACAGGATTTGGAAAAAGCAATGGCTTGTTCCAATCGAAAAAAGTTTCCGTTGAAATCCGCTCTTTAAACAGCAAGGGATTAGACCTGAACCTAAGAATTCCAAGCATTTATAGAGATCTGGAATCTGAATTGCGCAAATTACTCGGAGAGCAATTGGATAGAGGTAAAATCGACTTAGGCATATACATTGAAAGCCAAAATGATTTATCAAACGGACTTATAAATACCGAATTGGCAACCAATTTTTACCAAGAGTTGAAAAAGTTGAATGAATCTTGGGGTGAAGCACCGGTGGATTATTTATCTATGGTTTTAAGAATGCCCGAAGTACTCAATCAACAAGCTCCTGAAATAAGCGAGGAAGAAAAAACGTTTATTATGGACTTAGCCACAAGCGCGTGTCATAAACTTACCCAATTTAGAGCCCAGGAAGGTCAAGCGTTGCAAAGTGACTTTTCGGAGAAAATAGAAGCCATCAGAAATGGATTACAAGAAATTAGCGTCTTTGAACCTGAACGAATTCAAGTGATACGCGAGCGTATTTTCAAAGCTTTAACGGATTTATCAGATGTGCGAATCGATGAAAATCGCTTAGAGCAAGAGATGATTTTTTACTTGGAAAAGCTGGATGTTTCGGAAGAAAAAATGCGTTTAACCAATCACTTGGATTATTTTTTATCGACCATGGTGATTCCGCGCAATGGAAAAAAACTCGGCTTTATTTGTCAAGAAATGGGCAGGGAGATCAACACTTTGGGAAGTAAGTGCAATCATGCTGAAATTCAAAAACGTGTGGTGGACATGAAAGATTATTTGGAAAAAATGAAAGAGCAAGTTTTAAATACCTTGTAAAATAGGGAGCATGGAAGAGAAAAGCATCATCATCTCAGCACCTTCTGGCGCCGGAAAAACAACCATAGTTCAGGCGATACTTAAACGAATTCCACAACTGGCTTTTTCGATTTCTGCTTGTTCAAGAGCGCCAAGAGGAAAAGAAATACACGGTGTCGATTATTACTTTTTAGGGAAGGAGCTGTTTCAACAACGCATAGAAGAAGAGGCACTCATCGAATGGGAAGAAGTTTATCCTGGCATGTACTACGGGACCTTGAAATCAGAGTTGAAACGTATTTGGGGGGAAGGAAAAACGGTCATCTTCGATGTCGATGTGGAAGGCGGACTTAAACTCAAGAAAATGATGGGGAAAAAGGCACTAAGCATCTTTATCCAACCTCCATCTATGGAAGAGCTTGAACGCAGATTAGTCTCGAGAAATACGGATTCCATCGATAAAATAAAAACCCGACTTGCAAAGGCAGAACAAGAAATGGAACGCGCCAAAGGATTTGATGTTGTTGTCATCAATGACAAATTAGATGCGGCAATTGAAACGGTTTATAGTACCATCCAAAAATTCATTGCATCATGAAAATAGGATTGTATTTTGGAACCTTTAATCCGATTCACGTTGGACACCTTATCATTGCCAATTATATGGCAGAACACACTGATTTGGATCAAGTTTGGATGGTTGTCACACCTCAGAATCCACTAAAAGATAAATCCACCTTGCTAAAGGATGCACATCGCCTCAACATCGTTCGGGAAGCGATTGAGGATAATCCTAAGTTAAGAGCTTCTGACATTGAATTCCACTTGCCCAAACCGAATTACACCATTTCCACATTAACCCATTTAAAGGAAAAATACCCAAATCATGATTTTTCCTTAATCATGGGAGAAGATAATTTGAGGACCTTTCACAAATGGTACAACCATGAAGTCATATTGGAGAAACACATGATTTATGTCTATCCAAGAGTTTTAACGAGTTCAGAAGAAGCGGAGGTTGTTGAACAAAAAGGAACGATTGATCACCCGTATCGAAATTCAAAAAAGGTTATTTTTTGCGATGATGCACCGATTATGAAAGTATCTGCCAGTTTCATTCGTCAATCCATCAAAGAAGGCAAGGACGTTCGATATTTGTTGACAGAACCCGTTTACCAATACATAACGGACATGCATTTCTATAAATGAAAAAAGGGACTTACTAGAAGTCCCTTTTTACTTATTTGGAAGATCGTGTTTAGTTTTTCAAAAACTTCACTGTTTCTACACCGTTTTCATGACTAACATGAATGAAATAGATTCCAGCATTTAAACCAGATAAATCAAAGGTTAAATTGTTCGAGTTTTCTATCGCTCTTGATTCGATTGTTTTACCTTCAATGTTTGTTAAGGTGATTTCTGTAGCCTTCATTGAATTCGTAATTCCATTTACCGTAATAAACGAATTTGTTGGGTTAGGACTAACTGAAATTGGAGAAATGATTCCTTCAATGACACCAGCACTTCCTACCACAATTTTATATCCTGGGAAAGAAACGGTTTGTGTTACTGGAGTTGGCGGCAAACCAGGAAATAGCGTAACCAATACCGTAGCACTTACGTCAATCGTGATTGGAAATGTCCCTGTAGCGGTTGTTACTCCCCAAATATTTGCGCAGCCATTTGCACCACCCGCGTATGCGCATGTGCTAATGTTACATGCATAGTTGAATCCGTTCGGTAGACCATTCACACCTGTTACGGTAAAGCCTTGAATGGGAGAACCTACAAATTGACCCGTAGCATCTAATTCAGCTGTTACAGTTGCAGGCACTTTAAAATTTAGATCTGTTGAATAGGCGACATTTGCTAATGCAGGAGGGAAATTCTGAGTTGTATCAGGCCAAACGCCGTACGTTGAATCTACAAAATTTGCCCCTGGCGTACATGACTGTGCCCAAGATGCTGCGTTCAACAAAACAGTTGAAAGCGCGATAAACAATAGTTTTTTCATAGTAAAAGTTAATTAATGTGTTCAAATATATGATTTTTTACAATCATCTGTATAAAACGCAGGTTTTTGGGATTATTGTATCAGGATGAAAGTACTATCCACGCAAGTTTTTTACATTTGCAGCATGATACTATATAATGTTACCGTAAGCATTGATCGGGAAATAGAACAAGATTGGTTAGAATGGATGAGAAAATGCCATATTCCTGAAGTTATGGAAACGGGCTGTTTTCTCGAATGTCGCATTTCAAGAATTCAAGGCGAAGAAGATGGTGGATCGAGTTATTCCTTCTTGTATTTAGCACCAACTTCAGAAAAAATGGACGAGTATCAACAACATTTTGCGCCAAAATTACAGCAAGACCATTCCCTGAGATACCAAGGTAAATTCGCTGCATTCCGCACCCTTTTAACGGTCATCGAAGAATTCAAAGCACCATGAACGTTAAACCAAAAAAACACCTCGGACAACACTTTTTAAAAGATTTAGAAACGTGTGAGAAAATAGCCAAACAAGTTTCTTTTCACCGTGATTGTCGACGCGTGTTGGAAATAGGACCCGGTATGGGAGCTTTAACGGATTTTTTAATTTTACAAGGAGAAATTGAATTGCACCTTGTTGACATCGATGCCGAATCCATTGAATATTTGCACCACAAATACCCTAAGATGGGTGACCGTATCATTTATGCCGATTTTCTTCGTCAAGATTTGAAGGAAATAATGGGTCATGAACCCTTTATAGTCGCCGGAAATTTCCCTTATAATATTTCTTCACAAATATTGTTTAAGTGCTTGGAATACCGAAATCAAATTCCTGAAATTATGGGAATGTTTCAGCGGGAGGTAGCCGTCAGAATTGCCGAAAAACCAGGTTCAAAAGAGTATGGGATTTTAAGTGTTTTCATGCAGGCATTTTATGACATCACCTATTGTTTTACGGTAGATGAACACGTTTTCATCCCACCACCAAAAGTGAAGTCTGGAGTGATTCGCTGTGTGCGAAATGAACGCGAGTCTCTGCCATGTAACGAAGCAATGTTTATGCGCGTGGTGAAAACCGCTTTTCAGCAAAGAAGAAAAACACTCCGAAACTCTATAAAGTCTTTAACACACGACGCACCTCTTCCTGAGAAATTTGTCACCCAACGACCGGAAAGATTAAGCGTTGATGACTTCATCGAATTGACTTTGTTTATCGAGGGCTTAGGGAGTAAATAAGTCTTGAGAACCGGACTTGGACACTTCTTGTCCGAATCGAAATTCTTTTAAACTTACCACATTTCCATTTTCGCCGTAAACGATGAATGGACCATGTTTCAAGCCATTTTTATAATGAATTTCATAGACCAAATTGCCTCTTGGATCTAGTTGTTTAAATACCCCATCTAATTTCCCTTTTCGGTATTCAGAAATGATGGTTGGAACCACTCCTCCGGGATAATAGTCAATCCATTGTCCATGTTTCACTCCTTTTCGGTATTTCCCTTTTGCTTTTAATTGAAAATCCTTCTGCGAATATGCCTCATATCTTCCGTGGAAATCACTTGCTGTTTCTTTTAAGCCCATGATGGCCATATCATTTGTGGCATTTTTTTCGGTAAAAATTTTATACTGAACTTTTTCTTTTAAACGACCATTGTTGTAATACGAATACCAGGTACCAACCTTAAATCCATTTTTGTATTTTCCAGCATTCGATAAAACGCTTTCAGGTGTATAGGAAACCCAAGAACCATTGATCACTCCATGTTTAAATTCTGCCTTGTTCTTCAATGCCCCATTTTCCCAGTAATTGTACCAAACACCTTCTTCTTTACCATCCTGATACTGTCCACTCATTAAAAGTACGCCATCTTCATACCAGGTCTCCCATTTCCCGTCTCGTAAATCGCTTGTATAATTGCCTTTTCTATACGGTGTTCCATTCTGATAGTAATAATTCCATTCACCGGATTTGAGCCCATTTTTATACCGGGCAACATAGGATAATTCACCTGAAGAAAAGTAGTAATTCCACACACTGTCTTGCTTGTCATGAATGAAGTAACCATTCATTTCAATTTTGTTTTCAGGTGTTTTCCAAAGCCAAAAACCATGTTTCTTCCCTTGTTTATAGCTGCCAGATGTGACGGTGTCGCCATTTGAAGCCAGGGCCAAATACGCACCATCGAGTGAATCAGCCAGGTAAGTAATTCGTTTTTCGAGTAGACCTTGGTATTCATAAAATTCCCAAACCCCATCTTTCTTTCCGTCCTTGAATGCTCCTCCAACGGATAAAACACCATTAGCCGTTCGCTCTTCAAAACTTCCGTTTTTTAAGCCATTTCGAAACGTGTAATAGGCTTTCACAACACCATTTGTGTAGCGCTCTTCAATGATTCCATTGCCATCGATCACTGTTTGACGATGTGCTGAGTCTTCCTCCCAACTTGCCATGAGGTAAACGGTATCGTTTACCACTCGTTCGATGGACTTTTCTTTTCCGTTGTTATAATAATAATGCCATTCTCCTACGGGACTTCCCAATTCGAATTGTCCTTTTGTAATCAATTTTCCAGTTTCATTCCATTGAAAAAACAAACTATCAGGTACATTGAATTTAAAATAGGACTCCTCCTTCACTTGTTTATTTGGGTAATAAAAGACGCGCTTGCCAAATAATCGATCCCGGTAGTAATTGCTTTCCTCTTCCAAAAGTCCATCGTAAGAATAAAACGTCCATTTTCCATGCTTTTCAGTGCTTTTAGGTACCACATCACTAACGTAGTAAGTTCCAATGGCTTGTATGTGTTTGTTGCTCGCATCCCAATACAAACGAACTTTTGGGCTTAAGTTTTCTTTCAAAACCTTTTGACCAAAGACTGGGTTCAGTACCAACAAGACCAGAATGAGAAAGGTGTTTTTCATGGAGAATTATTTCTTTAAAAAGAATTGAAGGATTAAAAACAATCCAAATAAGGTAAATACGATGCCGATCAAGCGATTTAAGGCATTCAATAAGGTTTGATTCACAAGTGGTCTGATTTTTTTCGCCGCGAGAATTTTCAGCACATCGATGCTAAAAAAGGTAATTAAAACAAGACCTAAGAACAGAAAAGCCCAAAAAGTGCTGTTATCCTCTGGAACCGCATTGTTTGCGACAGATGCCACGCTGACCCAATAGAAAATCACCATTGGATTGGCAAAATTTAACACGAATCCTTTTAACGCCAAAAAGACATAATCTTTCGTGTTTTTATTTGACTTTTTATTATCGTTGTTTACTTCAATGCCTTCTATTTTGTTCGTATCCATCAATTCAACTTTTTTAAATAAGCTAATGAGACCATATACGACGAAAATACTGCCTCCAATGATGCTAAACATGAGTTTGTTTCCATCGATTAATCCTTTAATCTGTTCAACAAACATCACGGCAATGAGCACATAAATAATGTCACTGATTAATACACCCAAATCCAACGCAAGGGCTGAACGAAATCCTTTTGTGATGCTAGTTTCAAGTAAAAGAAAAAAGACGGGGCCAATCATCACACTCAATAAAAACCCAATACTAAATGCTTGAATGAAGAAATCCATACAACAAAAATAGGATTTCTTTTTGCTTGAGAAAGGGGTTTTATAGATTGTTATGGTGTGATGCATGAATATTTCAATGATTTCCACTAAATTTGCCTATCAAAAATGAATACATGAAAACTGGACTAGCGAATCAAAAATTAGATGCCATCATCGCAAATGTTGAAAAAAGTGGAGTGACTGCCTCAAATTTGGTAGAAGATTTAAAAGCTTTACGCGAAATGGCTTTGTTGGAACAGGATCCATTAGTCGTTAAATTATTGCGTTTGACATATGAGTTTTTAACTGAAAACGAAAGTTTTGATGTACAGGCTCAGTATGATGAAGACGAGGAGGGCAACGAATATCCAATTGAAATAGATGATAAGGAAAACTTATTGTATTTATTGAACCTATTGAAAAATGCAGATCATAAAATCAACCGTGAGGAAATGAAAGATTATCGTTCTGCATTAAAAACTGAATTATATTAATAAAACCGAGGCAACCTTTTTTTTAGGTTGAACGTCTTGCTCATAGCCGAACAATAACGTTTGTTCAGTTTTGGTTTTATTTAACTTGCAGTAACCTGAAAAGATTGAAAGCGAACAAGTTCCTTTTCATCTTTTCAGGTTTTTTTATGCCCTATGAACAATATTGGCAATATTTAGCATCTTCAAGGTGTTCGAATGCTTGCTGAGGATCAAATAATTGCTGAACAATTTCTTCTAAAACATTCTTCACGTAGGGGATCATATCTGAAATACCTCCATCACTTACAGATAGATTGAATGCTTCATTGACATTAATTAAGGAAGAAATTTTAGCTTCCTCTGGCATAAATCCGTACTTCTCTTTGAAAAATAAGCAATAAAGTGAAAGTTGGAAAGCGTGTTTTCCTTTGACAAAGGATGGAATGAGTCCATGCGGACTTATTTTAAAGTTCACGTGATCTTTATTAACCGTTCCTGTTTTGTAATCGATCACGCGATAGCGATCCCCAATGCGGTCTATGCGGTCAATAAACCCTTTAAAACGGAGAATTCGTGTTCCATTTTCTGTTTCTACCTCAATATTGGCATGCATTTCCGCTTCGATTTGTTCAATGAAAAGTGGTTCGGTCAAATTTTGAATGAATTGAAGTTCTTTTTCAAGGATGTTTTTGGTGATCTCGATTGCCATCTCATAACTCAAGCGATTTTTTCCCGTTTTGAAAAGCGATTCATCTTGGTCAAAGTGATCCATAAATCCACGATAAATATGCTCTTTAAAACTGGCAATCATTTTTAAAAGGTCTTTTTCTCGTAGAGGAGGGGGAGGGGGAGAAACAAAGGAGCCATTTTTATCTCTTTGAGCGTAGGGCGTGTAAAGAAGTTCAAGGGCTGTGTGAATGATGCTTCCAAACGTATTGTTTTCGATTTCTTCTTCGACTTCTTTATCCTCGCCAAATTCAACCAAGTAGCGATAATAATAATCAAGTGGACAAATCATGTATTTATTGATGGCCGAGGCAGACAATGATCGTTCCAAAAACGCATCGATGCGGGCAAGTACTTCCGGTGTTTTTTGAATTTTGGTGGCACTTGTCAACGCACGCTCAGCAAAAGGAATGTGGTAAAAGTTCTTCTCCCATTTTACGGCAGAATTGGTTTTAGCGAGTTCCATTTCTAATTGCATGAGGTATCTACTCGCTTCGTTGCTACCTATTTGTTCGGATGAGGCCGTGTATGTGGCGGTAATTTTTTCGGCATGATGCAATAAACGGTAAAAATGATGTGCAAATAGTCCTTGTTTTTCTCTGGTAGATGGCAGTTGAAAAGCGGCCCGCAGATCCATAGGGATTAGGGTTCGAATCGGATTGTTATTTGGAAGTTTTCCTTCATTCAAACCTAAGATGATGAGGTTTTTAAAATCCAACATTCGCGTTTCTAGCAAGCCCATGATTTGAAGTCCGTTTGTTGGATTTCCATGAAAAGCAATGTTCGTTGTGGACCAATGTTGATTTAAGAGCAATTTAAAACTCCTCATTTCCATGGTTGGAATACCTTCCTTTAAAAGTGCATCAAAACCGCGCAAGGCTTGATCTAGAACTTGAACGGCTGTTTTTTCAAATTCATAATTTTCACCGAAGGAATCAATAAATAGGGCATTTAATTGCCTTATTTTATCCAATGCAACCGTCCAGTTTCCTTCCCAGTCCTTTGTTGCCAATTCAAAAATCTCTTTTGCTTTTTGCGGGAGTGGAATGCGCTCAAGGGTTTGAAATACTTTATTCTTCCGAATGCTGTCTTGCTCGATATTCGTTAGCTCTTTTTTTTCTGATTCCGGCAAGGAAGCGAGGCAAAAAACATGGTTTAAAATGCGTTGAAAGTCTTTGAAGTAAAGGGCTTTGGTTTTGAATCGTCGTTTATTTTCCTGAATGGCAAATAGTAAGTCAATCCAGGATTTCACAGGTGTTTGTTGCAAGGGTAGACCCAAGGTAATGTTTGCTTTTCCAACGGATGATGGTATGTTTTTAACCAACGAATGAATCAACGACTCATCCGCTAATAATACCAAGGTTTCGTCAAGTTCAGCTTGATTTAATTTTGCAAGTTCAGTAGCAGCTACCTTTGTTTGACCGGTGTGTTGAGAGCACTCAATGACCTTTACGTCCAGGGTATTTGATTGCAAGCGATTTTGAATAAACGATGGATGGTTTATTTCTAAATAGGACAGGTCCGCTCTTAAAAATGCACCTGCTTCGTGTTGTTCATTATTCAGGTAATAGGAATCAGCATCGATGATGAATTCCGCATCCCCTCGTTTCATTAAATTTTTAATCAATTGTAGCTCTGATGTTGACAAGGCATTAAATCCTGCGAAAATGTATTTTTTCTTTGATGCTATTAAAAGGTTCGTTTGTTCCGCTATCCGACGGTAGGAAAAAGCTAGCGTTTGCTTATTACGTTTCGATAGTTTTTCCATGAGCTTCGAATGCAACAATGGAATTTGTTCCCAAAAAGCCATGAATTTCAATTGGGAATCACTGTAATTTTCTTCGTCTATCTGCCAGCTTTCCAGCTCTTTAATGGATTTTAAGTTTTTAAAAATTTGATCTTGGTCAATTAAGTACCGATCTAGGTCATTGAAATCGCTTAATAAGGTGGAACCCCATGTTAAGAAGGATTCAAAACTTTCTCCTGCACCTTCTTTGGTTTCAATGTAACATTCATAAAGGACAATGAGTAGGCGAGTTGGGTCGATTATGTTGGAGAATTGCGCCCGAATCCATCGGTCAATGGTCAGCATTTCGGGAGCGATTAGCGCGCCATTATTCCATTTAAAGAGTGCATTCCCTAGGTATTTCACCGCTCGTTCAGATGGCAAAATGACCACCAGTTCGTCTCGATTGGGATAATCGTTCAGTATTTTTTTTGCAAGTTGATCAATGAATAACATTCGTATAAACGCGTTGATGGTGTGTTAACGAAGTTACGTATTCTATTCGAACCAAACCTTTGAGAAAAATTGATTTGGGCGATTTGAGTGCATGAATTTATTCCCTCCATACGTTTTGATTACAGCAAAATGTTTTGCCCCGAATTGTATCTGAACGAAGTTTAAGCCTTCCGGGTAGGTGTTGGACAATCCTTCATAGACGGTATTGCCATCGTCCATGATGATTTTGCGAATACCTGTGTTCGGTGGTGTAGCAATGTAAATCGATGCGATTTCTTCTGGGCTAATTGTCTCATCTATGGGCATAATTGAAATTTCATAGGTGTTCCCTTGTCCAAGTTCGCGGTAAATGACTCTGGTACTGTTGTCCGATTCATTCAACACGATAGGTTTGCCTGGGAATTTCGCAATGAGTCCGGAGGACTCATCCTTATAGATAAATTCCTTTGCCGAACGAACCATTTTCTCATCGTAACAAGGTGTTTCAGAGTGCGTCCATTTCACCAACCTAATTTTATATCCTTTTGAGCGAAGAAGGTTCAAAATACCTCCTGTGCTACCTAAATGTCCAGCACCAACAGCACAGAAAAAACTTGTTTTTGTTTTTAGAATGGAGTCTAGTTTGACCGCCATTTTTATATTTCTTTTGGTAATGACTTCTTCGTAAAGATTGTTTTGAATGGACATATTCACTCTCATGAATTTATCCAAGGCTAAAAGATCACCTTTCAGGTACAATTCAACAAGTCGTTCATTCGTAAAATCATTCACCGCATTATCGATAAATTGTTTATTGGAGACTTGAATATGGTCGGTAAGTAATTCATATTGATCAGCAATGGATTCTAGGGGAATAAATCCTTTTCCAGCATTTAAGCAATATTGTTGAAAATACGCATCCAAAAATTGAGGCATTCCATCTTCATCTCCATAGAATGTTTTACTCGCCTCATTTTCAGAAGTATATGAATTTCCGTCCTTATCGTAAAGGGTTTTAGGCAAGTCAGTTCGGGTATCTAACTCATTGAATAAGCCGAAAATATCCGTTTCAAGAATTAATTTTTGAGTTTGATTTAATCCAACATAAATGGAATCCGCTAATTGGAACAAGCGCTTGTCGTTGGAATGTAATGATCCAAACAGGTAGGATTTTGATGTTAATCCATTTCCGGAGATTTCCCAGAAAAGTTCTTTATCGGACTCATAATTTTGACCGAAGGAGCAGATGCCAAAATAAAAAAAAGTAAAAAGTAGGATGAGTTGTTTCATTTGTCATTCAAAGTTACATTTTTACCTGGAAATCAGAGGAAAATTCGTTGCACATGATCTTCTCCGAAGGCATATGCTAAATAAGCCAAGGATGGGATTTCTTTTGTCATCAGGATGGGTGACCTTCTACCGAGTGCGATTTTCCCATGCGTATCAGATAATTCGACTGCCGCAGCTGCGTTTATGGTTAATGCGTTGATCGCTTCTTCAGGCGTTATCTTTTGCTTTACGCAAGCAAGTGATAAAATGGTCATTAAATGGTAATTCGGAGATGAGCCCGGATTGAAATCACTGGCCAGCGCCAAGGGAAGTCCTGCAGAAATAATGCGGCGTGCGTCTCCGTAAGGAATGGACAGAAAATGGGAACATCCTGGAAGCAGGGTAGGGATGCTTGTTGAATTTTTCAAGGCTTCTAAATCCTGGTCATCTATTTCTTCTAAATGATCAACGGAAATTGCTCCAAGTTCAATCGCCTTTTTTACACCTCCGAGGATGCTGAATTGATTGACATGAACTTTTGGTTTTAATCCAATCGCTATACCCGCTTTTAAAATTTCCTCCATTTCATCAACGGAAAAATAATTTCGTTCACAAAACACATCGATGTAATCCGCTAGGTTTTCTTTTTGAATGATAGGCAACATTTCATCAATTAATAAATCGATATAGCCTCGTTTATTTTCTTTAAATGCTACAGGGTAAGCATGCGCACCTAAAAATGTTGCTTTAATGCTTATCGGCATGTTTTCCTTCAAGCGTTTTATCACGCGAAGCATTTTCAATTCCCCTTCGAGTGAAAGTCCGTAGCCAGATTTAATTTCCAATGCTCCCGTTCCAGATTGAATGATTTTTTCCACCCGAATTTTTGCAGCTTCATAAAGTTCATCTTCTGAAAGCGCTGCTAATTTTCTAGCAGAATTTAAGATTCCTCCTCCTTTTGCTGCGATTTCTTCATAACTCAAGCCATGAATTCGATCCACAAATTCCTCTTCCCGAGTTTTCGCAAAAACAGAATGTGTGTGAGAATCAATGAAAGCAGGAAGAACGAAACAGCCCTCGGCATCGATGATTTCAACATCGCGCCAATCGATGATTCCTTCCCAATCATTCATCAATCCATAGCCGATGACTTCACTGTCCTCAAGTGCCAAATACGCATCCTCCATCACATCCAGTTCTTGCATTTGGCTTCCTTTGCGAACTGCCGGAATGTTTTCACCTGCTTGTACAAGTCCTTTGATGTTTTTGATGAGGATTTTAGCCATATTGTGATTTTGTTATAAAGATACGTGCTTGATTGATTCGGTTGGAAATTCAACGCGAAATTTGTATATTTAAGTATAAAATAGGAGTATGAAAAAAGAGGAGTTGGGTATTTGGGGGGAAGACGAGGCATTAGCCTTTTTACAGCGTAAAGGCTATCAACTCATCGACCGCAATATTCGGTTCAAAAAATATGAAGTAGACTTGGTTTTAACGGATGGTTCCGAATTGGTCATTGTGGAAGTCAAAGCACGTTGTACGTCACAAATTGGCGAACCATGGCGAGCGGTAACTCGATCCAAACAGCGTCAAATCATTACTGTTGCAGACCAATACGTTCAAACAAATCAACTGGACAAGAATGTCCGTTTTGACATCGTATCGATCATTCACAATACACATCAAACCAGTATAGAACACATCATCGATGCGTTTTCTGCTTAGTCCTTATATGTGTAAGGCGCGATTATCTGTGGCAGCTAAAGCTGCTTCTTTCATCGCCTCTGAATAGGTTGGGTGACCGTGACAAATACGTGCGATGTCCTCAGCAGAAGCACGGTATTCCATTGCCGTAACAGCTTCCATGATTAAATCTGCAGCTCGAGGGGCGATCATGTGAACACCAAGTACTTCATCGGTTTTTTCATCAGCAAGGATTTTAATGAATCCACTTGTATCCATGCTTGCACGGGCTCTTCCTAAAGCTTTGATGGGAAAATTCCCCACTTTATAGGAAATTCCTGCAGCTTTCAATTCTTCCTCTGTTTTACCAACAGCAGCAATTTCAGGCCATGTATACACAACACCTGGAATTAAATTATAATTGATGTGTGGTTTTTGTCCGGCAATGAATTCAGCAACAAAAACACCTTCCTCTTCTGCTTTGTGAGCTAACATAGCTCCACGTACCACGTCACCGATGGCAAAAATATGCGGAAGGGCTGTTTGTAAATGTTCGTTTACTTCAATTTGGCCTCGGTCTGAAGCTTTAAGTCCCGCTTTATCTAAGTTTAATCCTTCGGTGTAAGGCTTTCTTCCGACAGCAACCAGGCAATAATCCGCCTCAAGTGTTACCGTCTCACCTTTTTTATTTTCGGCCGTTAAAACGACTTTTTTACCCGCATTTTCAACTTTCAACACACGGTGTTCCATGTGAAATTTAAATCCTTCTTTTTTCAGGATTTTGGTGAATTCTTTTCCAATTCCAGCATCCATTGTTGGGAGAATGGTTGGTGCAAACTCGATTACTTCTACTTCCGAACCCAAACGTGCATAAACGGATCCTAATTCTAGTCCAATCACTCCGCCACCAATCACCAACATCCGTTTAGGAATTTCGGTCATGTTCAATGCTTCTGTTGACGTAATGATGCGTTTTTTGTCCGGTTCCATTCCCGGAAAATAATTTGGTTTAGATCCCGTTGCTAAAATGATGTTTTTACCTTGAAGTATGGTCTCTGTTCCATCCGTTGACTTCACAAGTATGGAATTGGCATCCGAAAAAGAACCGTGACCATGATACACGGTAACTTTATTTTTATCCATTAAAAATTTGACGCCGGCACAGGTTTGACTCACTACTTCATTCTTGCGGTTGATCATTTGCGATAAGTTCGCTTTTAAGCCTGTAATTTCAATACCATGTGTTTTAAAATTGTGCTGCGCATTGTGAAAATGTTCCGATGAATCTAACAAGGCTTTTGAAGGGATACAGCCGACATTTAAACATGTTCCACCTAGCGTTGTATATTTCTCAACCAATGCGGTTTTTAAGCCTAATTGGGCACATCGAAGCGCAGAAACATATCCACCCGGTCCTGATCCTACTACAATTACATCAAAAGCATTCATCTTGTCAATTTTTCGTCAAAGTTAGCACAACAATTCACAAGATGAAAACAGTTCGCACATATCCTTTTACAAAAATCAAACTCTTTTGAGTTTTATTCGTTCTAATGAGTGATGAAAAAATGTTTGATAATTGGTTATGGTTGGCTAGGAAAACCTCTTGTACATTCGTTATTGAAGGAAGGCAACGAAGTGTGGGCAACGACTACTTTGGAAGAAAAAGGTGCCGAAATGCTAAAAAATGGCATTAATCCTCTCGTATTAACAAGCGAATTAGGTCAAATCACTTGGAAAAACAACCACATCCTAGATTTTGATGTCGTCATCCTTTTATGGCCACCTTTTGACCAAGTCCTACCCTCGATGAAAACGGTTTTTGCCAATCTTAGGTTTCGGACCTTGGTTTTTACGAGTTCAACGGGTGTTTATTTTTCATCGAATGCCCCCATCACGGAAGAATCTCCTATTGACTTGACTCACAAGGCGGCCATGATGGAATTGTTGATACAAGATCACATAGATTCAAAGGTCGTTATTTTGCGTTTGGCAGGACACATTGGACCCGGTCGTCATCCTTTAAACTTTATGCTCCGTAGTCAAAAACCACTCTCAAATGGTGACGCAGTGGTGAATTTGGTTCAACAATCGGATATGATTCAAGCCATCAAACTGGCCACAACAATTGATTTTCCTGGTGGAATTTACAATGTATGTGCACCTGAACATCCAACAAGGACTGAATATTATGGTGGGTTGGCAAAAAAATGGCTAAATCAAGGTTTACAAATAGCATCCGGAAACATTGGCAAGTTAATTGATGGAACAAAAATAACGAGGGAATCATCCTTCGAATACAGCCATTCGATCACGGATATAGATGAATTAGATTTTATAAAAGACAACATTTGACCTATTTTTGCGTCTAACAACAGACATGCGTAAACTCGTACTTATTTTTTCCTTATTCATGGCGACCCAAACCTTTGCATCGCATATCATTGGGGGAGATATCTATTACGATTATTTAGGGAGCAATCAGTACCGTTTTTTCATCACTCTTTACCGGGATTGCAATTCGACTGGAGCAGCATATGATGACCCACTCGTTTTAACCGTTTACAAGGAAAATGCAGTGTTTTTCACCAATATTTCCGTGCCCTTTCCTGGAAGCGTCTTTTTACCCATAAATTTCAACAATCCTTGTGCGACACCTCCCAATAACATTTGTGTTGAACGAGCCATATACACAACGGTAGTCACTTTGCCGCCAACTCCGGGGGGATATGATGTTTCTTATCAACGCTGTTGTAGGGGCCCGAACATCACCAATTTATTGTTTCCAGATGATACCGGAATTACATTGACCACACATGTTCCTGGTTCCGATACTGGATTTACAGCCAATAGTAGTCCGCGTTTTACCAATTATCCACCTGTCCTTTTGTGCAACAATGATCAGTTAATTTTTAACCATGTTGCAACGGACCCAGATGGGGATCAACTCGTATATTCATTGGTGACTCCTTGGTCTGGCGCAAGTTCTACGAATCCCCAACCTACTCAAGCACCAGCTCCACCTTATTTTCCAGTACAGTGGAATGGCGGAACATTCTCCGCAACACAACCTTTAGGTCCTGGTTCATCCACGCTAATCAACCCTAACACAGGAATGATGACCGTAAACCCGAACATGATTGGGTTGTTTGTAGTGGGAGTGTGTGTGAAAGAGTACAGAAATGGTGTGTTGGTCGGACAAACGATACGTGATTTTCTCTTTCGGGTATTTGACTGTAACATCGTGCTTCAAGCATTGTTACCACTTCAAACACAGCTTCCAACCTTTGTGTCTTATTGCCAGGGTCTGAACGTTCAGTTTGTCAATAATTCATATGGTGGAACAAGTTATGCCTGGAACTTTGGCGTTCCAAATATCACTAGCGATGTCAGTAGTCAATTTGCTCCAAATTATACTTTTCCTTCCCCAGGAAATTACAATGTTCAATTAATTGTGAATCCGGGAATGCCATGTACCGATACGGCTTACATGAATGTTATTGTAAACAACCCCCTAAATGTTTCATGGACGTCTCAGGATTCCCTGTGTATTCTTGGAAATGAATTTGATTTTGTGGCCAATGTTTCCAATTCCTCCGCTAGTTTAAATTGGGTTTTAGATCCAACAGCCAGTCAAACTTCCGGTAGCGGAAATTCTCTTTTTAATGTCAATTTTTCCACTCCAGGTTTTCATGCCGTGGAAGTCATAGCAAACGATGGATCTTGTCAATTAAGCTACATCGATTCAGTGTTCATTTTTGACCTTCCTACGAGTCTTATTTCGGTCCCCCCATTGGTTGAATGTTTGGGTTATACGGTTCCATTTGGAAACAATTCAATTTCCTCCATTTCATTCGATTGGAATGTAAGTTTAAACGGATCTAGTGTCGACCAAAGTACACTGTTTGCACCAACCTTCACTTTTCCGTCGTCCGGAAATTATTTGGTGGAGTTAATTGCGAATTCGTCTCCCAATTGTTCCGATACAAGTGAAGTCATGGTGACCATCAATGATCCATTGGTTATGTCCATTACCCATACGGACTCCCTTTGTATTGATGACACTTTCGATTTTAATGCAACTGTTTCAGGACCAAGTAACGCTTCGTTTTATTGGGATTTTGGAGCGAACGCCAATCCAAATACTGCAACGAGTTTATCTGTTCAAGGATTGAGTTACAGTCAATCCGGCATACAGCCAGTTTATTTAATAGGCACCTTCGATAATTGCGCGGACACGATCAGTTCAAGCGTGCAAGTATTTGGACACGCGACGATTGATTTTATGTTCATTAACACCTTGCAGTGCGCTCCATCTGTTGCACAATTTGTCAACCTAAGTCAATCAGATGTTCCAATTCAATATGTTTGGGATTTTGGCGATGGAACTACATCTACGGCAATTAATCCGAATCATATTTACACAACTCCGGGAAATTACAGTGTTGGCTTAACGTTGAATACCTTATACGGCTGCATGGATACTCTATTTATGTTGCAACAGGACTTAGTCACCGTAAATCCATCTCCAACCGCAGGATTTATGGTCAATCCGGATAAAATAGACGTTTGCCAAAACACCGTTTTTTTCACGGATCAATCAGTAGGAGCGACCAATTATCAATATGTGTTCGATCGAAATGAGTTTACTTCAAATAATGCCAATTTTTCACATGATTATGTAAATGCCGGATCTGATTATCCCATTCAAATTGTTTCCAATGGATATGGTTGCAGGGATACCGCTAGGAGAACGGTCATGGTGGAGCCTTTTTCCATTTATGTTCCGAATACGTTTATACCCGATGAAAACAATCGCAACGAGTTCTTTATTCCAGTAACTGATTTTGACATTGTTGCCTGGGAATTTGGAATTTATAACCGCTGGGGCGAATGTATTTTTCAAACGAATGACCCAAAGCAAGCTTGGGACGGAAAATTAAACGGCGTGATGTGTCAGGATGGTTTGTATACCTATAAATTGAAGTATCGCTCTTGCGATAAGCCTTACATTTGGCAGCAGCTGGATGGATTTGTTACTTTGATTCGGTAATCACTTTCGAAGGACAAAATTTTGTCCAAGGTAGACTTTTCGAACGGTTTCATCTGAAGCCAATTCTTCCGCCGTTCCAGATTTCAAAATACTGCCTTCAAACAACAAATAAGCTCGGTCCGTAATCGAAAGTGTTTCTTGCACGTTGTGATCCGTAATCAGGATGCCGATGTTGCGTTTTTTCAATTCTGAAATAATGCTTTGAATGTCCTCTACGGCTATGGGATCTACACCTGCAAAAGGCTCATCCAAAAGAACAAATTTAGGATTGGTAGCTAGTGCTCGAGCTATTTCCGTTCTTCGTTTCTCTCCACCTGAAAGGCGATTTCCTAAATTTTTACGTACATGGGTGAGACTAAATTCCTCTAGAAGTTGTTCTAATTTTTCATGACGCGCTTCTTTCGACAATTCGGTCATCTCCAGAATGGCTAAAATGTTATCCTCAACGCTCAATTTCCGAAAGACAGAAACCTCCTGTGGAAGGTACCCGATTCCCATTTGAGCTCTTTTATACATGGGTAGTTTGGTGATTTCCAAGTCATCCAAGAAAACCTGCCCTTCATCCGGTCTAACAAGTCCAACCATCATGTAGAATGAGGTTGTTTTACCAGCGCCGTTTGGACCTAAAAGTCCAACGATTTCTCCTTGTTGAACTTCCACAGACACACCGTTGACAACGGGTCTGCCTTTGTAGGTCTTTTTGATATTTTGTGTGTACAATTTCACAATGCGAAGGTATTAAAAATTCAATGCATAACGCGCACGAATGCCAAATGGGCTTTCTCCTGGTATGGGGTGAGTCATTCGCCAAACTAGGTCTACTCGAATCACTTTAAAAATATTCTCAATTCCAAAAGATGTTTCAAGATATGGTATTCCATTAAAACGCTTCACGAAATCGGGAATGAGCATGGCTTGTTCATGTTTTTCACTGATGTCACCGTATAAAATTCTTCCTGTGGTAACTAAGCGTAAATGCAATTTTTTCACGAGTGGGATGCGATCAAAAAACAATCCTTCCCAATGGTTTTCAATGAAGCCTGTGATGTATTTATCACTGATGAATTCCATGAAATTCAATTTATTAAAGGTGCTGGTAAGCAACCATAGTGATTGGTTTCCTTCGTGAACTTTTAAAAAGGGGTATGCTGTTGTCCCAAAAATATAACCTGCTGTCACACCGTAGCGCATTCTTCCCAAAAAGCCAAGTTGCGTATTGTGTTCCATTTGAAACTCTAAGCGCTGGTAATTGTACTCACTACCGAAAACGTTTCTCATCCCGATGATGGCTTGTATGGAAAAGATAGGATAAACGGAACGGAGGCTTGTTCGGTCAAAGTACCCAGATAGAAACTCTTCTCCTTTCGTCCAACGAACGCTTCCGATAAATTCAAATGTTTTAATATTGGAGACATTCAAGGTGTCATTCGAAACGATGCGTGCATAATTGGCAAGTCCAAGAGGAGTGTAGCTTTTCCATTCAAATCCACCGTAAAGAATCAAGTCTTTTTTGACATCTTTCTCTAGGTTTACCCCCACTTTGTTAACAAATGTTAATTTATCAAATGGAGCCGTATTAAATACCGTTGCAAAGGTACTTCCCATGGAAGCTGCCGTTGGGGACTGACCAATTTGTTCGATGTCATAGGAATAAATTCCGGTTAACATTCCCCGTTTCTTTGGAGTGATGTTATACCTGATTTTTGCGGCGTATTTGAAAGTTTCATCACCAAAGCCATAGGCTACCCTTCCACCAAGTTCAAGTCGATGAGAAAAATCATTGGAAGTTCGCAAAGCCAAAGCAACGCGGTAATTTTCAACGGGGTTTTTACTAACAAGGGAGGAAGCATTTCCAATTTCCAATTTTCTCATGGGGTAATAGCCGGTACTCGCAAAATACACGAACTTTTTCATGGACTTATAAAAGGAAGTTTTACTCAGGGAGTCAACCATTTCCTCAATGTGTTTCTCTTGCACATTCAAGGTTAGTGGTCGGTTTTCCATCCAATATTCAGCAGGTCTTATTTTTGCTGAATCACTTATTTCAACCGAATTTGTTGAATAAAAAGGATTTTCTTTAGCCTCGTTAATGATATAGTCACTTCGTTTACTGTATTTACGACCAAAAACACCTGGAATTTTTGATTCTTCTGTCAATTTAAATTCAATGATCAAGCGTTCCTCGTTTAACATCCATACCTCTTTCTCTACTTGATTAAAGAAATGTTCGAAGTAAAAATTTTGAATGTAATTCAAGTTGGCATCAGGCGAAATGGAGGCTTTTATTTGCTTCACTGCATAGGTAGTGTCATTGATCCACATTTCACCCGTAAAAGCTAGGTCTCCTGTACGTTTTGGCTCAAAACGCAATTTGAAACACCAATCATTTTCGATAAAAGACGAATCTTCTAATACAAATTGGTAATAAGTTCGTGCGAAGGGAGCCAAGGGACTGATAAAAGATTTATTAAAAAGATCATAGATATTGTCGTAAACATTTAAATCGAGGTACATGTCTCCTAGGAATTGATTCACTTGGATGTTGTCAAGTCCTGTGATTTTCGTTGCCTGAACAATTTCTTTTTTTTGTTTTGGGTGATTTTTAAAATAAAAATCAGAAATGGATTCCGATAAAATAACCGGCAAATAGGTGTTTCCCTCTGTCGTTGAATCCAAATAATTCATTACGAGGTCCATCCGTTTCACGAGGCCATTCTCTTGAAACTTATCCCCAAGATTATTTAAATCGAGTTGAATTTTATTGTAAAGTTTGTATTGATAAGCATCTAATTTTTCTTTATTATTGATGGGCTTATTAGCGATTACTTTTTTGTGTAGTGTAACAGCAGGAGATTCATTAGAGATAAGCACAACGACATCTTTGTAATCGGTTGCTTGAACCTTTAAAGTTAACTTAAGGCTTTGCTCTTCATCTTTTTTAATTTTAACCGTGGTGGTTTTGAAACCTATGAATTGAACTTGAATGGAGTCCGTCGCATAATAACTTTGCAAGAAAAATCCACCTAAAGAGTCTGTTAAAGTGCCGATTTTGGTACCGGCAAACCTGACTCTGGCATAGGAAATGGGTTCTCCCTTTTCATCCGAGACGGTTCCTTTCACTGTCGTCATTTGACTGAGGGAGAGAAATGGTAGAAAGGTGAAGATAAACAGTAGATTTTTCATTGAGACTGATTTAGTCTTTTTGATTTTTTGCTACACGTTTTGCTACAAGGACGCTTAATTCGAACAACAAGTAAATGGGTATGGTCACAATTACTTGAGAAATGACATCAGGTGGTGTAATGATGGCTGCCAAGATTAATATCACTACTACCGCATGTTTGCGGTACTTGACTAAAAACTCCGGGGTAAACAAGCCTATTTTTACGAGCAAGTACGTTACCACGGGCAACAAGAAAAACAATCCGGTGTAAAAGACCGTCGATAAAATCGTGCTCATATAGGAGCTAATGGTGAAATCGTTTTTAATTTGATCGGAAATTTGAAATGCCCCAAAAAACTGAACGCTTAGTGGAGCAACCACAAAGTAACCAAACAAAATGCCTGTAAAAAACAGTATACTGACGTAGAATACAATTCCTTTTGCCATTTTCTGTTCCTTGAATTTTAATCCGGGCTTCACGAAAGACCATAGTTGATGGAAAATATAAGGAAATGCCAACACGGCGCCTCCCATGATGCTCATCATCAGTGCGTATGAAAATTGACCAGAAAGGGTCATGCTTTGAAAATTAACGGGAATTTTATCGATGCAAACGTTCATATACTCGCACAAGAGCCTAAAGGTGATGAATTTCGGGTCAACCATAATCAAGAAAACATTTTCCATGATTTCCTTTTGGTATATCCAAATAACAACAGCAAAAATGATCACTGCAATGGCAGAGCGCATCAGTCGCCATCTGAGTTCTTCTAAATGATCAAGAAAAGACATTTGCTTGTTTTCCGACATGGTGCAAAAGTAATGATTTTTATAGGTTGTCACACTTATTTTAAGAACGTAAATTGTTTACGATGTGAAGCTCCAACTTTGTTTAAAATTAATCGAGATGGAAAAAATATTTGAATTAAAAGAAATGTGGTTTAACAACACAGACAAAGAGGTCGTATTATCTGGAATTCTACACAAAGATTTTCTTCAATACGATACGAAAGTGCGTTTGTCCATTCACCGTTTAAACGCATTGATCAATATTTTACAAAAGAAGAATGAAAATTTTGACCTCTACGATCACATGTGTTGTTTTAACTTGGGATTCATTACCGAGTACAACGTTGTACTTCCAGCTACGCTAGATAGAAATTTTACACAAGTGGAACTAATGGGGGAGGAGCAAGTTCCTTTGAAACAAATTAGGGCTTAAGGCTGTATGTAAACAGTTTCTTCGTTTACTTTCTCTGCTTCGATTTTAATAATCCCTGCACCTGATTTATTTCCTTTTTTCGCATCGATGTCTAACACCGCAACTCCTGCTTGACCTAACTGGTACAATTCATTGTAATTAAACGTCGCCATACCGTTTAAGTTGGTATATGCCGTATCAAAAACAGCAACTTGTTGAGGGGTGCCTTGCGTATTCGTACCGTAAAGAACAACCATTGCGTTGCTTACACTCGCGTTGTTTTCATCTTTGATGTAAATGTTCGCAACAGTATCTAATTTCTTTCTACAAGAGGTAGAAACGATGATTGCAAGAACAGCTAAAACGATTATATTTTTCATTTTTAAAAGATTAATTCGGTAAGTATATTGTTTTCACAGTAGTCGTGTGAACGCGGCAACGTGCATAATCGTATGCTACTTTATTGTTGTATTTTACGATAATGTCGAAATAACCAGTGGTGTTTTCCTCGCCAGAAACATTAAAGTATTGATCCATATCAACAACAGCAAAGCCAGAAGCATTCGAGAAAACGGTATCAACAAACGGCAAAGTTGCAGGATTAGATTGTTGATCTCCAATCACAATGACCTTTGCACCATCCATCAACTGATTCGATGAAGAACGAACAAAAACCTTCAGAACTGCTGGGTCTTTCGATTCACAAGAGACACTAAGAATAATGACTAAACTTAATGATAGTAGGTTAAAAATGGTTTTCATATTATTTCGAAAGTTTCAAATTTACATTATTTTTTTTAAATCCTCAAATCTCCTCAATTGATCGTCACGACAACCCTATTGCGTTTTTCTTCTTCGATTTGAATCACTTCACTTCCACTAAGTCCATAATAGAAAGCATTGACTTTCAATACGAAAACGCCTGCTTGACCTGGTTTATAGTAGTTATCTAAATTGAACAAAGCGAGTCCACTTGAATTGGTATCTGTACTATCATTAACGATGGTCATTTGTCCTGTATTGGATGTTGGTTCAGCCATTAAACGAACACGTGCGTTTTTTACAAACTCACCATTGGAGAATTGGACTCCTACTTCTAATGTTGTGGGCTGCTGTTTGTAGCACGAACTAGTTGCATTTAAACAAAGAATGGACATTAGAATAAATCCTACATTCACCTTGATTTTACCAACAAAATTCTTGTACATTTGCATGTTAAGGCCATTAAACTACTAGTTAAACAAGTTTTAAGCCTTAAAAGTTACACTTTGCTTCAAGAAAATGAATATTAAGGAAATCGTAGACGCTGTTCATGCATTCGTAATAAATTCTAACCACGATTTAGAGCAATTTCGAATACAATTTTTAGGTTCAAAAGGACAAATCAAGGAATTATATGGTGCGTTAAAAAACGTTCCGAATGAAGATAAAAGATTGGTCGGACAACAGATCAACGAGTTGCGTCAAATCGCAGAGGATAAGCATGCGTTGCACAAAACGACCTTGTCCCACGCGACCGCAGAAACCGTTGAATTAGATCTAAGTCGAACAGGAGCAGACGCACTAATTGGAAGCCATCATCCACTTTCCTTAGTTAGGAAAGAAATCATAGAAATTTTTAATCGTATTGGATATGTGGTGTCTGAAGGACCCGAAATCGAAGACGATTGGCATAATTTTTCCGCCTTAAATTTTCCGCCAGAACATCCAGCAAGAGATATGCAGGATACCTTTTTCGTGGAAAAAGGGGAGCAGGAAATGGCCCTTCGCACACACACGAGCAGCGTTCAAGTGCGCGTGATGGAAAACTCGGAACCACCGATTCGAACCATTTCGCCAGGAAGGGTTTATCGAAACGAAGCGATTTCTGCGAGAGCACATTGCTTTTTTCATCAAATCGAGGGTCTATACATTGACAAAAACGTATCCTTTGCTGATCTGAAGCAAACCTTGCTTTTCTTTGCCAAGGAACTATTTGGAGAGAAAGCAACGATCCGTTTGCGACCTTCCTATTTCCCGTTTACGGAACCGAGCGCCGAAGTGGATGTGTCATGTACTTTATGTCATGGCAAGGGATGTAATGTGTGTAAATACTCTGGATGGTTAGAGATTTTAGGATGCGGAATGGTGGATCCAAATGTACTCGACGCATGCGGAATCGATTCGACCATTTATTCTGGTTTTGCTTTCGGTATGGGAGTAGAGCGCATTGCCCAATTGAAATATAGAGTCACTGATTTGCGCCTCTATTCGGAAAATGATATCAGGTTTTTAAAACAGTTTACACCAGGAATATAAAGATGGCATGGAACCTACTTTCGGATAAAAATCAAGTTCAGGAAATTCTTGCATCGAGCAAGGATATCCCCCAGCTTTTTTTTAAACATAGCACCAGGTGCAGCATTTCAACAATGGCCTTAAGACGCTTCGAAAATTCGGGTATTTTAAACGATAAAAACCTTCAATGTTGGTTTCTAGATCTCTTGGAATACCGTCCGATATCAAGTGAAATCGAATCACTCACACGCGTTGTTCATCAATCTCCTCAAGTAATTTTAGTAATCAATGAAGAAATTGTGTACACTGAAAGTCATGGAATGATCGACGCGGATCAAATTCAACAATTATTAGTTTAACCGGAATGAAAAAAACACTCATCATACTTGCCCTTCTAGGACTATTAGCGAGTTACCTAGTACCCATGTTCATGAAAGCGTCCGAAAATACAGAAGCGCCATTTGCTTTTGGATTCAAGGATAATTTGGCCATCAAATATGGTCAAGTGGTTAATGTCCCAATTGTGGTGTCAGGGGACGTCAAAGAATTAACGGTTACCTTAAATGGAAAGGTTCTCCAGAAATTTAATCATCCAAAAGAAAAATTGAGTCTTTCCATCGATTCTAAAAACCATCAAATTGGTGCCTATGAATTGGAATTGCAGGGCTTAGATGTTCAGGGACAATTTTTTACTGAAATCCGAAATGTCCGCATTCTTTCAGACATCAAACCCGAAAGGTGGAATCTTGAAATCGTGCAACGATTCCCACATAATCAAACCAGCTTTACTCAAGGATTGGCATTTTCAGGAGACCAATTGTATGAAGGCACGGGAGATCCGAGTGAAAATGGATCAACTTTCGTCGGGAAAATCGATTTAAAATCTGGTGAAATTGGAGAGAAAATTGGGCTTGATGCCAGTCATTTTGGAGAGGGAATTACAATTCTTGGGGATGAACTGTTTCAACTAACTTGGATGAACCGTAAATGTTTAGTTTACAACAAAAACACCCTGAAAAGCACACGTGAATTGTCTTACACAACAGAAGGATGGGGCATTTGCACGGATGGAAAATTACTTTATATGTCCGACGGATCAGAGCGCATTTATGTCCGCAACCCAAAGAATTTCCAGATCATAAAAACGATAGAAGTGTACACCAATGAAATGGCTGTCACCAGATTAAATGAACTCGAATATGTGAATGGATTGATTTACGCCAATATTTGGACCTCCAATGAAGTTGCTGTGATTGATCCGCTAACTGGAAAAGTAATTGCCCTCATTGATGCCACGAACTTAGTAAATGAAGGTAAGGGTAGCGGAGAAGTTTTGAATGGAATTGCGTATCACCCAAGCACAGAGAAATTATATATGACGGGTAAATTTTGGCCAGCGTTATTTGAAGTGAAGGTTCGCAAAAAATAACTCGAAAAAACGAATTTCCCCATTCTTTTCAGTAGTAAGCAATTTAGTGGTTGTTATTTGCGTTAATTCACCAGAAATGAAATCCTATGGAACAAGCAAAAAAAGATTGGAATGAACTAAAGAGCAACGATAGTTGGTCCATTTTTAAAATCATGTCTGAATTTGTAGAGGGATATGATCGGATGTCTAAAATCGGACCTTGTGTTTCCATTTTTGGTTCAGCACGAACTAAGGAAGACAACCCTCATTATACGATGGGAGTTGAGATTGCGGAAAAATTAGCAAGTCTAGGATATGGGATCATTACAGGTGGAGGCCCAGGCCTTATGGAAGCTGCAAATAAAGGGGCTCAAAAAGGAAACGGAAAGTCCGTAGGCTTGAACATTGATTTACCTTTTGAACAAAACCATAATCCGTTCATTGATCAAGAACATAATTTGGAGTTTGACTATTTCTTTGTTCGAAAAGTAATCTTTGTAAAATACTCCCAAGCTTTTGTCATACTTCCTGGTGGATTTGGCACCTTGGATGAGTTTTTTGAAGCCATGACCTTGATTCAAACCAAAAAAATCACCAAACGTCCCGTCGTACTAGTCGGAAGTGACTATTGGAGCGGTCTACTGAAATGGGTTGAAGAAACCATGTTGCTTAAGGAAAAATACATTTCAAAGGATGATTTAATGTTGTATAAATTAGTCGACACTGTCGATGAAGCGGTTGACCACATTGAAGATTTTTACCGTTCACATGCCTTATCTCCGAATTTCTAATCATTTTCACAAAGGAAAGATTAACTTTGATTAATTGAAAAAGAAAAATAGTGTTCCAAAGAATTAAAAATTATATTCTAACAAAATACTTCTTAAAGCAAGTAGGCTTGGTGATTTTGTTCTATTTAGTGATCGTTTTTTCTACGGTCTTATACCTCGATTTCTCAACGAATCACGGTGAAAAAATCGCAGTACCTAATTTGGTTGGATTGAACGCCGAAGAAGCAAAACAAAAAATTGAAGAATTGGATTTGCAATTCCAAATATTGGATAGTATTTATGACCCTAAATTACCCGAAGGTACTGTGTTAGAACAATTGGTCGAGCCAACATCTATATCCATGGTACACGTAAAGTCTGGTCGTATCATTGGGCTTCGTTTGACAAAGAAAAATCAATTGGTGGAAATGCCAAGTTTGGTTCATAAACAATTGCAATTTGCCGAAAGCATCCTTGAACAGCGCGGAATTCGATTCAACATTCAATACCGCTCAACAAGTGAGGCGAATGGCTCTGTTTTGGATCAACTTTACAAAGGACGCCGAATCAAGGAGGGAGATCGCATTCCAATTGGTGCGGTTGTTACACTAATTGTTGGACAAAATGATCAAGGAGAACCGCTAGCTATTCCAAATTTTGTTGGATTAAGTATGGCCGATGCGCGGTTCATTTTGGATACCTTAGGTGTGACTTCCTTCGACTTTATTTGTACAGATTGTAGTACTGCGGAAGATTCGCTTTCAGCCGTCATATTTAGCCAAACTCCTGAGTTTATAGAAGGTTCAACGGTATTTAAATCGACTCATTTCATGTTGTCTATGAAACGTACAATTTCAGACATCGAAAAACCAGAATAAACATGAAAAACTTACTTTTTTTCTGTTGCATTTCTTTCTTCTCTGCTGCCCAGCATTTAGAATTAGGGCCTTTAACACGCAATTTTCATTTGTTGGAAAAGAAAGCACAATTGAAATCAGGAAGTCAATCCATTGACAGTACTTTCATTTATCTTTCGGATACCCTTTCCCTTCCGATTTTCGACGAATTTTCAAGTAATAAATTCCAAGAATACACGGCTCAATTTAATGATCCAGGAGTTACGAATCAGTTGTTTTACCGATTGCTGGATCCGATTACCTTACAGCCTTTTCCTTCTTCGGCGGTGTTTACCAATGGTGCTACCTTTAAACGAACCTATGATAGTGCAACGGGAACTTTTGTTGATAGTGTTTTTAACGTAATTCCAGTGAAAGTGGCAGATTTTACATCATATCCATTGAATTACACGACCGAAGACTTATTTCCTCCTTATTACATTTACGATACCATAGGGGTACAAGATGAATCCGATACGGTTTGGGTTACAAACCCAAGTTACTTCCAAGATTCTGTCCGCTTGTTTTTTGCGACTTTACAAAATCAAAATGCCATTTGGCTTGATCATCAAGCTTATTTGAATCAACGTTACGCGGTCAATCCCAGATCACTCGGCGTTGTGACATTTGATGGTTTGGATGAAAATGGCTATCCGTATCAAATAGGAACGTCCATTACAAACTATGCTGATCAACTAACATGTAAACCATTAAATTTAGCACCTTTTACGGCAGCAGATTCGCTGTATTTGTCTTTCTTAGTTCAACCGGAAGGATTAGGTGACATACCCGAGCTAGGTGATTCATTGGTGCTGGAATTATATGCAAAGGACTTGGATCAATGGTTTCGAGTTTGGTCCACAAATGGCGATACGACCTATTCTTTTAAAGCAGTTCATTTGCCGATTAAAGAAGCGAAATTTTTCAAAAAAGGGTTTCAATTTAGGTTTAAAAATTACGGTTCATTAGCCGGTTCGTTGGATCATTTTCATATAGATTATGTTCACCTGAGAACGCAATCTAATGCAGCAGATACATTATTCAAAGATTTTGCCTTGTCCTACCCAATCAATTCCCTACTTGAGACGTACACATCCGTTCCTTGGGATCACTATGTGAATGCAGCGGATAATAAAATGACAAGTGCTTTAAAGGTAATGGTTCACAACGGTAGTCCAAATCCGGAAAATTACCAAAACGGAACCATCGTATTTGGTCAAGGCGCTACGAATTACGGCAATTTTACCTTGCAAGGCTTTAATTTGGCCGAGCAGCAAATCAATTATAACCCCCGAACGACGCATACTTCCTACCACGATTTATCCACGGGTGCGGAATTCCCTAAGAATTTAGGTGGCATAGAACAGTCTTTTGAAGTTAGCACTGCTGTTTCGGCACAATTTCCGAATGATGTATCCAATGATCAATCAACGTTTTCCCAAGTATTTTATAACTACTACAGTTACGATGATGGAAGTGCGGAAGCGGCATTTGGTCCAACTGGCGTTCAGTCCAGATTGGCAATTGCCTATGAAGCATACGAACCAGATTCATTGATAGGTGTAGCATTTCATTTTGTACCTTCTGTTACGGATGTGAGCAACAAACTTTTCTTATTGACTGTTTGGGCAGACGATGGCAATGGTAATCCTGGTCAAGTATTATACGAAGATGATATCTTTAATACAAGATCACCGATTTATGGAACCACGCACAACATGTTTATCAAGTATTACTTTACGGATACAGCCAAAATTGCCGTGCAAGAAAAGTTCTTTGTAGGTTGGCGTCAATTGGATCAAGAAAGGTTGAATTTGGGCTTGGATCGCAACATCGATCATTCAGATAAAATTAAGTTCAGTGTTGATGGAGGTGGAACATGGATGGCTTCTCCCTTTCCTGGTAGTGCGATGATGCGTCCGATTTTTTCCACGGGACTTGATCAAACTTTAGGGTTACATGCAATCGAGGAAGAACAACAGTTTAGCTGTTTTCCAAATCCAGCAACCGATGAAATCAATTTTCAAGCAAATGTAAATTTGGAAGGGGTAATGAAATCTATATTTGACGCTTCTGGAAGGTTAATCCTTCAAACAAAGGAAGAGAAAATTTCGATCAGAGACCTTCAACAAGGAATTTATTTCGTGCACATTCCTACCTTACATGCTCATCCTGTTAAGTTCATCAAACAATGACCGAAGAACTGGTTGCCGACCTTGAGAATGACGAGGAAGAGCTTTTTGAACACCACCGGTTTAAAGCAGATCCTGGCCAAGAATCTTTGCGCATAGACAAATTCCTTATTGACCGAATGGCCAATACTTCCAGGAATAAAATTCAAGTTGCCGCTAAGAATGGAAACATCCTCGTAAACGGAGTAAAAGTCAAGCAAAACTATAAGATAAAACCAGGTGATGAGGTCTCCATTGTACTTCCTTATCCCGTGCGAGAAATTGAATTAATCCCGCAAGATATCCCCATTGAGATAGCGTTTGAAGACGAAGAATTATTAGTCGTGAACAAACCTGCAAATATGGTTGTCCATCCGGGTTATGGGAATTATTCAGGGACCTTAGTTAACGCATTAGTTTACCACATACAGAACTTACCAAAACCACCAAAAGATTATTACGGAAGGCCAGGACTTGTTCACCGCATCGATAAACATACGACAGGATTGCTATTAATCGCTAAAACCGAGTTGGCACTTGTTGAATTGGCTAAGCAATTCTACAATCGAACGACAGAAAGACGCTACCACGCATTGGTTTGGGGAGATATCGAGTCGGACGGAACAATTGAAGGCAACATCGGAAGGTCCTTAAAAAACCGAAAAGTAATGGCTGTATTTAAGGATGGTCAACATGGAAAGGTCGCAATTACTCATTATAAAGTACTTGAGCGCTTCGGTTTGGTTACCTTGATAGAATGCAAATTGGAAACAGGCCGAACACATCAAATCCGTGTGCATATGCAGTCCATCGGTCACCCCTTGTTTAATGACTTAGAATACGGAGGAAACAAGATCGTGAAAGGAACACGCTCGGCAAGTTATGAGCGATTTATTCAAAATTGTTTCGAATTGATACCTGGTCAAGCACTTCACGCTAAAACACTTGGATTCATACAACCGACAAAACAATCTTACATAGAGTTTGATTCCGCATTACCGGAGGGCTTTGCTGAGCTTATCAAACGATGGAGGAACTATTGTTCGGATTTTAAATAAATATTTCTTATTTTTGCTATCCTTGGATTTAAATTCAAGCTTAAACCACGCTTTATGAAACAATTTTTTATTTTAGCATTTCTTACAATTTCCTTTGCACAGTTTAGTTTTGGACAGAATGTTCCTGAGCCAAAATACATCAGAAAAGCAAACGATACGTATAATTCGGGTAATTATTTTGAGGCAGTAAAAGTTTGTCAAGATGCCTACAAGACCCTTGGTTACAAAGGAACCATTCGTCAAAAAGGAGACATGGCTTATAAAATTGCTGATTCATACCGAAACATGCAGATTTATGATAAGGCTAATGAATGGTATGGTACGTGCATCGAATTGAAATACTTTGATGTCATGCCAGAAGTTTATTTCTACCGTGGTGACATGCAACGCATGTTAAAAGAGTTCGATAATTCATTGAAAAGTTATAGAGAATTCAAACGAATTGCACCGAAATCCCGAGTGAAAGAAGTGGAATCTGCTATTGCGGCAATTGAACAATACCGTGGTTTTGAATCGGAAGAATCTAATTATGTCATTAAATGTGAAGACAAGATTAATTCAAAACAATACGACATGTCTCCTTCCTACGGAGATAAAAAAGGTAAAATAATTTACTTCGGAACAAGCCGAGATGAAGCAACCGGAACAGACCGCGATCCAATATCTGGTCAGAAGTACATGGATATTTACAGTGCAGAGTATGACGTAAATGGCAACCCAACAAATGTAAAATCGATCGATACAAAAGGAGTAGTGAACACCACTCAAAATGAAGGGAATGCGTGCTTTGACTCAAAAAAGAAAACACTTTATTTCACGCGTTGTCCTAATGCTGAGAAGCAAGATTTAGGTTGCGAAATCTGGAAGGCAGATTTTAATGGTGAGGATTTTGAAAATCCAGAGAAAATCACCTTGAAATTAAACGATACCATTTCAGTTGGACATCCTTGTCTTTCTCCCGATGACATGATGTTGATTTTTGCATCTGACATGAAAGAAAGTCCAAATGGAGAGAAAAGTTTTGGAGGAAGAGATTTATGGTATGTTACCTACAAAAAAAGAGAAAAAGTTTGGGATTCGATCCCACACAACATGGGAGCGATGTTCAATACGGCAGGAAACGAATTGTTCCCTTCGATTGGATCTAAAGGTCAATTGTATTTTGCAAGTGATGGCCTTCCAGGAATTGGTGGACTAGACATTTTTGTTGCTCAAAAAGACCTTGACTCCAACAAATGGTCTGGAACTAGAAACATGGGTGTTCCATTTAATTCTCAAGGAAACGATTATGGTTTATGTGACTTTGATGGACGTACAGGATTCTTTACATCAGAACGAAAAACATCTTCAAGTAACGAATACACATCTGATATTTGGAGTTATTCTATCCCACCAAATTTGTATGACCTTCGAGTAGTGGTTTATGAGTCTGGAAAAAAGACAAAAAAATTAGCTGGAGCGAAAGTAACGGTAACCGTTTCTGATGGCTCAACATGGGAAGGCACAACAGATGCAAAAGGTAAAGTGAGTTGGAACGAAAAACCAGACAAGAAAAATCGTTGGATCCTTGCAGGATTTGATTACACCTTGAAAGCTGGAAAAGAAGGGTATTACGAAGATAAAAGAGGAGCTAAATTCAGTACGAAAGGCATAGATCAAAGTCAGTCCTTTATTTTAGAAATGCCATTATTGCCTATCGGAGAAATTCGCACCCCTGAGGTTCGTTACCCAGTAAGCCAATGGACTTTCATTAACGATGCTTCTTGTATGAGTTTGGACTCCTTGAAATTCTTGGATAGTATGTTGAGAGAATACCCTAACATCACCATCGATTTGTTTTCACATACAGATGCACGTGATACCGATGTTAAAAACCAAGTGTTGTCAGAAAACAGAGCAAAAGCGGTATATAAATACCTCGTTGAACAAAAGGGAATTGATCCACGACGCATTCGTCCTGTCGGTAAAGGAGAAGCTGAACCAGCAACATGGGAAGATGAAAATGGTCAGAAAGTTATCTTAACGGAGGCTTATATCAATCAATACAAAGCAACCGATAAAGCTAAATTCGAAAAACTACATCAAATTAACCGTAGAACTACAGCTAAAATCACTTCCACAGATTTTAATCCTGCAACCGCACCACCTGCGATTCCAGATTATTTGATATTTAAACCATTACCAAAATAAAAAAAAGGCGCTCATTGAGCGCCTTTTTTGTTATCTTAAAGTAATCAAATAGGTTACTTTGCTTGAGATACAATTACAACAACTTTGGAATGATCGAAGATTGCCCTTCCATCTATTTCAACTAACAGACTCCCGAGACATCGAAATAATTCAATTAGGCACCTGGAACACCTCCGGAAGTGGTCCAGATTTTCAATTTGCCAAAGTGAGATTCGATAAGCTAACATGGTGTGGTTCGATAGAGTTCCATTTGAAAGCATCCGATTGGTACAAACATCAACATCAGGATGATGCTTCTTATCATAATGTCATTTTACACGTCGTTTATGAAAATGATCAGCCTGTTTATTTACACGATTCTTTAATCCCCACAATCGAATTAAAAACATACTTGGAAGGCGAATTTAAATTTCCAAGGCAGTATCAATGGATTAAATCAAATGAAATAGCTTGTAAGAAGCGTTTAAATGGCTTTCAAGATGAATTCCAACACATGCAACGAAGGTCCTTAGAAGAGCGCTTAATTCGAAAATACTTGGCTTGTTTCGATCAAGAAACCAATGTGTTTAATTTCTACCACTTGATATCAAAAGCCTTCGGCACGAAAACCAATAGCCTATCCTTCGAACTTTTAGCACAACAAATCCCACTTTTAGATCACCTAAGAACATCACCGGAACACATCTTGAAGGATGCGTTAAGCAATAACCAAGGCTGGAAAGGGAAGAACTTGATACTAACAGGGCATTTAAAAAAGAGGGTGCAATCTTGGACGAAATTTATTCGTTGGTTCCTGGAAGTGAAAGAGCAAAATGTAGCGCGAATCCCTTGGGATATTGGGTTTTTAAGAGCCGAAATAAAGAGTAAAATGCTGCGAAATAATTTACTAATTAATGTGAAAACATATTTGATTATGGAGGATCAGCGAAAAGTAAAAAAACAAAGCACAGGAGTTTTGGAGGCCATGAAATTCTTGAAATCACTTCCGAGTGAAAAGAATGGCATTTCAAACATTTGGAAGTCCGTAGAAATTGAGGCGAAAAATGCTTTGGAAACGCAGGCTAATCTCGAAATTTATCAGCAATTTTGTGCAAATAATAAATGTTTAGATTGTTGTGTTGGGCAACAGTTGATAAAATCATGAGACGACTTCTTCAGAAAATCATCTTTTTCTTCGAAATGCAATCATTTGGCGTTTGTGAATGGTGGGCAAGGAGACTTGGTATTCGCACGAGTAAAGTACGCTTGGGCTTTATTTACTTTTCAATTATCGGATTGGGATCACCCATACTTTTATATTTAGTAATGGCATGGGTACTTGAACATAAACATTATTTTAAATTCCAACACAAACAAAAAAAATCCATTTGGGACTTATGAGAATTCTCATCACAGGTAGTAATGGACTTTTGGGTCAAAAATTGGTTGCGCAGTTGTTGCAAAAGGGCATTGATTTCATGGCTAGCTCACTTGGAGTGAATCGCAACAATGATTGTCCAGAGGAAAACTACCGCACCATGGACATTTGTAAGCGTGATGAAATTGCCGAAGTTTTCAAGGAATTTAAACCCACACATGTCATTCATACTGCGGCAATGACCAATGTAGATGCATGTGAACTCAATCCACAGGAATGTAAAAGCTTGAATGTAGATTCTGTCCAATTATTGGCCAATCAATGCCTCGCAGAACACTGTCATTTTCAACTTCTTTCAACTGACTTTGTCTTCGATGGCTCAAAAGGAAATTATCAAGAAGAAGATGCACCAAATCCTTTAAGCATATATGGACATTCCAAGCTTCAGGCAGAAGAATATATCAAAGATTTGCCTTCCCTTCAATTTTCCATCGTGCGAACAATCATTGTCTATGGGACAGGGAATCAATTATCGCGTTCGAACATAGTTAAATGGGCAAAAGAAGCGCTTCTTGAAGGGAAAGAATTAAGTATAATTGATGACCAATTCCGCGCCCCAACTTGGGCAGATGACCTAGCATGGGCGTGTATTCGAATTTGTGAATTGAATGAAAATGGGATTTTTCATGTCTCAGGGCCTGAAACCATGTCGATTTACGAAATTGTTGAGCGAATTGCAAAGCACTACCAATTACCCATGGACCAGGTGAAACGAACCACTAGTTTTTCACTCAGTCAACCTGCGGTGAGGCCACCACGTACAGGATTCAACCTAAGTAAAGCCAATTCGCGCTTGGGATACGCTCCAAAATCTTTAGAGGAAACGCTAGACTTCATTTAAAGTTGACCTTGATATTCGTATCTTCTGCATGTGACTTGCGCGCTTTGCATTGCCGTTATCATTGAAAATGATATATTTGTTTTCACTAAATTTATGCTATGTCACTTTGGAGAAAAAAATCACTAGTAGATTTATTGGCGCAAGCCGAAAATAGCCAGATGAAACGCACCTTAGGTGCAGGAAGTCTTATTGCTCTTGGAATTGGAGCAATTATTGGCGCTGGTTTATTCGTGCGAACTGCTGCTGCAGCATCGGAAGCTGCGGGATCAGGTGTGACCATTTCCTTTATTATCGCAGCCATTGGCTGTGCCTTAGCAGGACTTTGTTACGCGGAATTCGCATCGATGATTCCCATTTCAGGCAGTGCTTATGCTTACTCATTTGTGACCATGGGCGAACTGGTTGCGTGGATTATTGGGTGGTCATTGATCATGGAATATGCCTTAGGTGCCGCTACCGTTTCTATTGCTTGGAGTGAATACCTCAACAACTTGCTCGGAAATGCCATACCATATGAATGGTGTCATTCACCATTTGAAAGCATGTACAAGGTTTCACAAGATATAGTTGCTCAGATACAAGCATTACCAGGACATTGGGAAGGTATTGAAAAAGGAATTTTAAGTGCGGCGCAGTATGAAAAACTTCCAGCTGATATTGCGACGAAAGTAATGATTACCTCTGGGTACATCAATGCACCCGCATTAATTATCCTTCTTGCACTTACCTTGCTCTTAATTAAGGGAACAAAAGAATCAGCACTCGTTAATGCCATCATCGTTTTCATCAAAGTTGCGATTGTCTTAGTTTTTATTGTGATCGGATGGCAATTCATTAGACCAGAGAACCATACACCTTATTTAATCCCGGAAGGCACATTTGGTCATGAAGGATTCTTCAAATGGGGTTGGGGAGGCGTTCTAGGTGGTGCTGGAATTGTTTTCTTTGCCTTCATTGGATTTGATGCCGTAAGTACAACTGCTCAAGAAGCGAAAAACCCGAAACGAGATATGCCCATTGGAATTTTGGGATCATTGGCCATTTGCACCGTGTTATACATATTGTTCGGACATGTTTTAACAGGTGTAGCAAATTGGAGTGAATTTGCGACTGCTGGTAAAGAGGCTTCTGTGTCCTATGCGATTAAAACTTATATGGCTGGTTATGAATGGTTGGGTACAGGTGTAACCTTAGCCATACTTGCAGGATTTTCATCCGTTATTTTAGTGATGTTGATGGGACAAAGTCGTGTGTTTTTCTCCATGAGTCAAGACGGATTAATTCCGGCTGCATTTGGCAAACTTCACCCTAAATTCCAAACACCCTACATTGCCAATTGGATGCTCTTCATTTTTGTTGGTGCCTTCGCAGCATTTGT
>Ga0208592_1000026_pt1 | contig 44523 bp, 46 predicted proteins | sample LakMenE18May10ns_FD_150712 | JGI IMG/M metagenome (GOLD analysis project Ga0208592, IMG submission 150712) | Freshwater microbial communities from Lake Mendota, WI - 18MAY2010 deep hole epilimnion ns (SPAdes) | ecosystem: Environmental > Aquatic > Freshwater > Lentic | place: Lake Mendota...
AAGACAAGAGAATTTTCATGACGAGAACTGCCTTAAGAAACGAAGATCGTTGGTGTACATCTCGCGAATATCTTCCACATTGTGGCGTTCCTTCGCCATGCGGTCGATACCGAACCCGAAAGCAAACCCCGACCACTCTTCGGGGTCGAGTCCACCTGCGCGCAAGACATCGGGGTGCACCATGCCGCAACCGCCCAACTCAATCCACGAGCCATTTGCACGACGAATATCGAATTCTGCGCTTGGTTCAGTAAAAGGAAAATACGACGGGCGAAGTCGACTCGTGAAGTCATCGCCAAAGAATGCTTTGGTGAACGCCTCGATCGTGCCGGCAAGATCTTTAAAGGTGATGTTGCGGTCGATGACAAGACCTTCAATTTGATGGAACACCGGCATATGGGTTGCATCGGGAGTATCTCGACGAAATACACGACCCGGCATGATTGCATAAATGGGCGGTGGCCAATTTTGCATGACACGAATTTGAACGGGAGACGTATGCGTACGCAACACAACACTGCCCGGCTCTTCGCTTTCAACGAACAAGGTGTCCCACATGCTGCGCGCTGGGTGCGACTTCGGCATATTCAATGCCTCGAAGTTGTAGAAGTCACTTTCTACCTCTGGTCCTTCAGCTACTTGGAAACCCAACCCAATAAAAACATCTTCGAGCCGTTGAGTTGCTTGGGTAACAAGATGCAATCGCCCACGGGTGGTTCCTGCAACGAGGTGCTCGGTGATGTCGATCTGCTCGCGCAATAACTGCGCGGCCATCTCTGTTGCTTCACATTCTGATTTCTTTGCAGCGAGCGCTGCATCGACACTTGTTTGAGCAGCGTGTAACGCTTGGCCCGCAGATTTACGCTCTTCGCTATCGGCGATGCTTCCCATTGACGACTTCAACTGGCTGAGAGCTGACTTCTTACCCACCAAACCGGGAGTCGCCTGAGCAACTTCTTCCGACGACGTGAGAGCAGCAATGGTTTTCAGCGAAGCGTCGACAACCGCGGCAATTTGCTCAACAAAGGGCACAGGAGAAGTCATAAACAACGACGTTAGTGGTCTCAGGCACCAGAAGCGTGGTGTTTTCGCTGCCGTGCGACTTCAAAACATAAAACGGTCGTGGCCATCGCCACATTGAGACTCTCGACTGGGCCGTGATGAGGAATAGTGATCCACTGCGAGATGGGTTGGTCGAGTGCAATTCCTGCAGCTTCATTACCCATGACCAGAGCGATGCCCGAGCTCAATACCACTTCGTCGTAAGCAAGTGGACTGAGTTTCTCATGGGAGGTAGTGCCCAAGAGTGGCCACTTCATTTCCGCCAATTGAGACAAAGAGACCGATGAAAAGACCACGCTCGCAAAGATTGCTCCGGCAGCAGCCCGCACTACTTTTGGTGAATACGGATCGACGGTGCCGGGGGTAAGAACAATGGCACTTGCACCTGCAGCAACAGCGCTGCGGATCATGGTGCCGAGGTTTCCGGGGTCGGCTACTCGATCGGCAACAAGGATCCATTGCGCTTCCGAAGAATGCATTGGCGACATTGCCACCAAGGCAGAAAGGTCTGGGGTCTGCATCGCAAATACCCCAAGCACCTTTTGAGGAGTCACGGTTGTTGAAACTCGCTCCAGCGTGTTTTGGCTAATGAAATGCACTTCACCAGGAGCCACACAAGGACGAGATCCTTCGCAGACGAACTGCTCAATGAGTTCGAGTCCAGCGTCGAGAGCGGCCTGCACCAAAGTGGGCCCTTCAACAACGAAGCACCCCGATTCGTAGCGTTCCTTTCGCTCAGAGAGCAATTGGCGTAGCCGACGAACTGGGGTGCTCGTAAAACTTACAAGGGGCTGATTCAGCCGAGTGCTGCCTTTGCGGCTTGCACCAAACGGCCAAACGAGTCGATGTCGTGAACAGCCATATCGGCCAAGATCTTGCGATCGACTTCGATGTTTGCAGCATTGAGACCAGCGATGAACTGGCTGTAGCTCATGTCGTAGATACGGCAGCCAGCATTGATGCGTTGGATCCAGAGGCGACGAAATTCGCCTTTCTTTGCACGGCGGTCACGAAAGGCGTACTGCCCAGACTTCATTACCTGCTCATTGGCAGCACGAGCCGAACGACTCTTGTTACCGTAATAACCTTTTGCACGCTCGAGAGTCTGCTTGCGACTCTTACGAGCATTAACGGCGCGTTTTACGCGGGCCATAGTGGTTCTCCTTTAACTTTCTTTAAACAACTTGTTGACAACGGTGGATGATTATCTTTCGGCGAGGAGGCGCTTAATACGCTTCACATCACCTGAGTGCACATCGACTGTTCCTGCTAATGCACGTGTGCGCTTTGATGACTTTTTCTCAAACAAGTGCTGACGCATGGCTTGCTGACGACGCAGTTTGCCTGTACCTGTTTTGCGAAAGCGCTTTGACGCCGTCTTGCTAGTTTTCATTTTCGGCATGTACTTCTCCTGACTCGGTAACACTTACTTCAACTTCTGGTGTCGTAGCCGCTGGTACTGGGACCGCTTCGGCAACTACTTTTGGCTTCTCTGAGGGTTTGACAGCGGGTTTCTCATCTGCCTTTTTCACTACTTTTTTTTCTGAAGACAACACCATGGTCATATTTCGTCCTTCGAGTCGGGCTTGGGTCTCTACACGGACTCCCTCACCTAACTGTTCAATGACATTGTCGAGCAATCGGGACCCCAACTCAGGGTGAGCCATTTCGCGGCCCCTGAATTGCAAAGTGACTTTTACCTTGTGTCCGTCTTCCAAAAAGTCATGCATGTGACGCACCTTGGTATCGAAGTCGCCCTTACCAATTTTTGGGCGAAGCTTCACTTCCTTGATGGTGACCTGCGTGGTCTTTTTTCTCGACTCTTTTGCCTTTTGTGCTTCTTCGTAGCGGAACTTTCCGTAGTCCATAATGCGACATACGGGCGGTGTTGCAAGCGGTGCAACCTCAACTAAGTCGAGGTCGGACTGCCTGGCAAGTTCGAGGGCTTCTGGAAGGGTTTTGATACCCAACTGGCTGCCTTGTGCGTCGATGAGACGTACTTCTCGTGCCCGAATGCGATCGTTGTACCGTGGTTCGTTCGTCGCCGTAGCTATGGCCGTTCACTCCTGTGCAAGTGGCTCTCCCTTTCGATTGCCCAATAAACCTGGATAACCGTTACAAGGGGCACGCGAGGTCGCGCAGCACGCAGCACGTGCAACGGGACCCAGACGCACTCCCGCTAACGGGGTGGCTGGGTGGGGCGAACCCACTTTTGCCGATGTATTGCTGGAAAGACTACCGCCAAAATGCTGCCTTCAACCTCTTTTGCCATGTACCGTCACCACCGTGAATATGCCCAACAACAGCACCAACCCCCAAGAATCAGAAATCGACATCTCAGAAGCAGCCGAAGCCTTAGCCGAGACCCGCCAGCGTTTAGCCGAGATTCCTGCCGAAATCGTCGTGGTGAACCATGTGATGGGCCTGTATGAACTCGCCGCCATTCACCTCTCTGCCCAACCTCCCCGCCTTTTTGAGGCCGCTCTCGCTATTGACGCTGTGGCGTGCTTAGTGGAGGGTCTTGAAGGTCGCCTCGGAGACGAGGAAACAACTTTGAAGTTGGCCCTCGACAATATTCGTATTGCCTTTGTGCAAATTAAAGACGCAATGTTGAAAGAAGAAGAGGAAACGGCCTAATCGTTTTTCTGAATATTCCACGCTTCGGATTTATCGAAGCGCGTGACAATTTCGAAAAGCACCTTTTGGCCCACTGTGATCTCGCGTGAACCATCGGCAATGGCAATGCAGTGAAAGAGATAGCGATCGCCGCTGACAGAGTCGATATAACCAAGACCCGCCGGCGAATCGAACTCGACAACGAGGCCAGAGAGCACCCCCTCAACAAAAGGGGCATCGGTTGCGGCAAATGTTCCCATTGACTAGTGAATGATTTTAGAAATGGGAATTTCAAGAATGTCGCTGGCACCTGCATCTTTGAGAGCAGGAATGACTGTATTGATGGTGCGCTTTTGCACTACAGACTCAATGGCGTAATCGCCAGAAGCTAAACGGCTCACTGTTGGTGACTTGGCTGATGGCAATACTTTCAACACTTTTTCAAAACTTGCTTCGCTGACGTTGAGCTTCACAAGTACTTGCCCACGAGCTTCCAATGTTCCGATGAGCAAGGTGTGGAGTTGTTCCATTGCGTGACGCTTCTCTGGATTAGCCCAAGAAGCCGGGTGAGCAATGAGCTCGGTATAACTGGTGAGAATGGTGTCGATAATGCGCAGTCCGGCCGCACGGAGCGCCCTGCCTGTTTCTGTAATGTCAACAACACAATCGGCAATGTCGGGAATTTTTGCTTCACTTGCTCCATACGACAAACGAACATCGGCTTGTATGCCTTTGGCAGCAAAGTAACGCTTGGTCATTTCGGGATATTCACTGGCAACGCGCACACCTGCTGGCAAATCTTCCGTACGTTGCACTGCAGAGTTTCCGTCGACGGCAACAACAACACGCACGGGATTGCTGGTTGCTTTTGAATATTGCAGTTCACCCAAACTGTGCACGGTGCTACTTGTTTCTTCCACCCAGTCGCGACCCGTAATACCAAGGTCGAAAAGTCCTTCAGCGACGTACACCGGGATTTCTTGAGGACGCAAGATACGCACCTCAACAACGCGGGGGTCATCGATAGATGCGCGATAGTCGACCGAAGACGAACGGATGACGGTGAGATCGGCAGCCTCGAAGAGTTCGAGGGTTGCTTTTTCTAATGAACCTTTAGGCAAGACGAGGCGAAGCACCCTTGCATCTTACGAGAACACGTTATGGATGCCTCGGGATTATTGCGCTCAGTGCTGCGTTGGGGTTTCACACAGCAAAGCAAGAGCGTGCGGGAGCACGTCGATAATGGCGCCGAGCTGCTCAACGCAGCCTTTGGGGCTGCCTGGTGTGGTGACCACAATGCACTGCCCCACTATTCCGGCAACTCCACGCGAGAGTCTCCCCAACGGGTTCACTGCCCGCATAGCTTCTGACAAGCCAGGAGCTAATCGTTGAATGACACGAAGCGCACCCTCTGGAGTTTCGTCTCGAGGCGAGAACCCTGTTCCGCCAGTGGATACAACGAGACCGGAAAATTCACTGGTCATTGCTAAGAGTTGCGCAAAGACCGTGTCTTCCCCATCGGCACACAAAGCATGTTCTACGACCATGAACCCATGCTCTTCGAGGAAGGCGACGAGTGCACGCCCAGAGAGATCTTCACGATGACCAGTAGACACGCCATCGCTGACGGTGAGAACTTTTGCCTGCCACTGGGTTGTCATGAAACATCCTTATTTGGAGAAGAAGTAACGAACTCAAAATGATCGCCGACAGCAACCCGTAGCCCGTTCGCCCAATCTCTGGCCAGCATAGGTTTTTTGCTTTCAGCTTGCACTTGCGAAACGAGGAGTTGACCATTGCTCGTTTGCACCACAACCCCCTCTTTACGCAGTTGCACTATTGCCCCAGTAGCAAAACTGGTGTCGACAGTATTCTCGGCATCATCGTTGTGCACGCGTGCATCGAGAACTTTTACGCGCGCATTGCGAAAGTAAGTAAATGCCCCACCCACACGTACTTGTCGCTGTGCATTGATTGCGGGCTGGCTCCAATGTATTTGCAGCTCAACTGGAGAGATCTTCTCGGCATGTACTGGCTCACCCTTTTGCGGTGCAGGCTGTGGAAACCCATAGCGCAACAGTTGCACCAGCTGGTGTGATCCCACTACTCCGAGTCGTGATCGCAACTCATCTGCGCTCTCATGAGAGAAAATGTCCACTTCCTCTACTGCGTAAACGCCGCCGGTGTCGAGCCCCTCTTCTATTTGCATGATGCTGGATCCAGTTGTTGCATCACCACACAAAATGGCACGTTCTACAGGCGCAGCTCCACGCCAGCGAGGAAGCAATGAAAAATGGAGATTGACGAGTGGAATGAGGGAGATGAGCGGATCTTTCAAAATGCGCCCGTACGCAACCACTACACCGGTGACGCCAACTAAAGAATCTTGGTTGTGGAGATGAGCTAGCACCGCGTCGATGGAGTCGAAACATGGGATGTTGAAACGGGCCGCTGTTGCCTTCACAGGTGAAGGCGAAGTTTCAGAACCACGTCCGCGCCGCTTGTCGGGTCGGGTAACAACAGCTTCTACACGTATGCCATTCTCAATGAGCAACACAAGAACTTCGCTCGAGATTTCTGGAGTACCAAAAAAGATGACACGTTCAGTAGGCCCAGAAGGCGCGGGTACCAGTTGTGCTGCGATGATTCCTACTTCAGTTTGATGACCTTGGGCTCTTGGCCTTTAGATTTCTCTCGCACTCCAGAAGCACTCTCGAGAGATTCTGTTAAACGTCGATACTCAGCCAACGCCTCTGTTCGCTGATCTGGGGTCATGCGCTCAAACATCAAAACACCGTTGAGGTGATCGAGTTCGTGCTGAAAAAGCCGCGACAAGAGTTCATCGGCTTCAACTGTTACTTCTTCGCCGTCGATATTGATGCCTTTGAGCAGAATCTCTTTTGGTCGAACCATCTCGACGTACAGACCAGGAATAGACAGACAACCTTCTTCGTATACCCATTCCCCGCTTGATTCGACCACAACAGGGTTGATGAGCACATCTGCCCCATCGCCAATGTCATAGACGAAGAGTTGTTTTTGAACACCAATTTGAGGCGCGGCCAAGCCAATACCCGGCGCTTCATACATGATGTCGAACATTGCGTCGGTTAAACGCACCAGCTTGTCGTCGATATTTTCAATTGCAAGCGATTGCGACTTCAATACCGGATCGCCGTATGTCCTGATTTCGTATCCCACACCTGCAAGGCTATCTACGATGAACTCCGGAGCGCAGCAACATTACTTTTCCTCTGAAGAAGGTGACCTTGCCAACATTGGCTCTGCGGTGCGAGACGTCAATTGGAATGCTTTTGGTCTCGATTTCCTAGCCAAAAGTGACAGGGGTGTCTTTAGTTACGACCACCTCGACCGGGGAACTGCAGTCTTTTTCTCGCTTGTTCCCAAACCGCCTGAACAAGGGAACTTTCTCGACCTCGGATGTGGCTGGGGGCCAATGTCTTTGTGCATGGCAAAACTTGCCCCTGCGAGCAAGGTGTGGGCTATTGATGTAAACCCGCGCGCTCGCGACCTCGTACTGCGCAACATCAATATTGCACAACTCAAAAACATCCATGTGGAAACTCCCGACAATGTTCCGAGCGACATTCAATTTGATCTCATCTGGAGTAATCCGCCTATTCGCATTGGGAAAGATGCTTTGCACGAACTGCTCCTGAGGTGGCTACCCCGATTGTCGCCAGCAGGTGAAGCATGGCTTGTTGTGCAAAAAAATCTTGGGTCCGATTCTCTTGCCCAATGGATTCAGGAAAATGGTTACGACGTCAAACGCCTCGGCAGCAAAAAGGGTTTTCGCGTCTTATGCGTAACGCATCGGGTCGACATAACAACGGAAGCGACTCGGTAGTTCTGCGCGCAATTGGCTCACTCCTTGCGACAACACAGTGTCATTTTCGGCACGAACCAGAAATTCTCCGGGCTGAGTACTTGATGAAAACGACAACTTGCAATGAGCCCAGTCGGTGGGGTTAAACGATGGGTCGGCAAAAACCATTCGCGCCATCGCCGTATAAGGGGGCAATTGCATCGCCTTGCGTTTCAGTTGTTCGCGTTCAATGAGTTGCTGAGGCACTGGCTCTACAAAGTCGTTGTACTGCGAATTCGACGCATCTTGTGACTGCAAAACAATCAGCGCCTTGCTGGAGCCCTTTAGGAGTCGTATTGCGTGTATTAACAATGTCCATGCCTGTTCACCTGCTCTGTAGGTAGGTGCAAACAACTCATTATCGAAATCTAAAAAAACCACTACATCGGCCGACGACACACGGTGCAAGGCGGCTTCTGTGCCGATGTAGACCTGCGATGCTGCGTTGGCGGCAATCGTGGTTTCTGCAGAAAGTTCAGCAACCTGCCGCTGGGCAGCCTTTTCTATTTCGCCTCGCATCTTTGCCACACCCTTGCGCAGCAAAGCCAGTGCATTGCTAGAACATGACTGACACGTAGAGGGGCGATGCGCTCCACAACGATTGCATTCCAGGAGTCCTTCTTCATTTTGAATCACTGCGGCATCGCAGTCTTCGCAACGAATAATGGCTTTGCACGCCTTGCACGACAACAACCGCGAACGACCCTTGGTATTTAAAATACACACCACTGTTTGCGACTTGTCGCGCAATACTTCAATGAGTCGTGACGAGAGAAGGCCAAATTGTGGTTTTTCTTCATCACCTAAATCGCTGTAGGGGTCAACCACTTCAATAGTTGGCCAATCACCTGCAACTTGCTCAACGAAGCCCACCGCTTCAGCTCCAGCCCAATGGGTTGCTGAAACTGTGGGTAGCGGGGAAACCAACACACAAGGGATACCCAATGCTCGCGCTCTTTCAATAGCAACATCGCGAGCATGCCATGTAGGGCTGCGCTCATCTTGCAAGCGTTCATCATGTTCGTCGAGCACAATGATGCTCTTGAGTTCCGGGATCGACGCCCACACGGCGCTACGTGCACCCACCACCACATCGACTCCTTCAGCAGCGCGTTGCCAGTCGTCGGGCATTAACGCAACCGATAAACCCTCGCGCCGCAGTGCTTGAGCAATGGTGCGGGCAAAACCAACCGAAGGAGTAACAACAAGGGTTCTCCCGCGCGAAATACCCGATTCAAGAACGGGGCGAAGCGGGCGCGGTGCTGGCCACACAAGCACGCCACCTCTCCCATTTCCAAAAAGTTCCTCGGCTAGTGCAACAACGCTGCGTTGACCTGATTTGCGTGAGGCTCCACCGTGTCGCGTGCCCAATTTCTTAATGCGCAGCGTAGGACTCGCGGACGACAACACGGCCCGTAACGGACCACAAAATCGATCGGCTGCCCATTGCGAGAGTTGCACTACTTCCTCAGAAGGACCTTCCGAGAGAAAACTGATGACCTCTTTGAAGTTGATGTCACTCGCCGGAGAGTCAACTTCTGAGATGACCCATGCATCGACACGGCGACCGTGTAGCTCAACACGAACAATGCTTCCGACCTTCACATTTTTCAATGATTCAGGAACGAGATAGTCAAAGGCTTTATTGACTCCGCTCACATCGGGTACCACGCGTACTATGCGCCTACCTAATGAGGGAGAGGAGATCAACTCATGCTGGTTCAGAGCTTGACAGCCGCCTTGAAGTCGGCGAGACGCGACGTGTGCTCCCACGAGAACTGTGGCAACGCACGACCAAAGTGACCATATGCAGCTGTCTTGCGATAGATCGGACGCTTGAGGTCGAGATCGCGCACAATTGCAGCAGGGCGAAGGTCAAAAACGTTGCGCACTGCTTCTTCAATGACTGCATTTGGCACCACTTCGGTTCCGAATGTTTCGACCAAGATGCTGACGGGATGCGCAACACCAATTGCGTAGGCCACTTGAACTTCACAGCGAGTTGCAGCACCTGAGGCAACAACGTGCTTGGCTACCCAACGCGCTGCATAGGCACCTGAACGGTCGACCTTTGAGGGGTCTTTACCCGAGAAGGCTCCACCGCCGTGACGACCCATACCGCCGTATGTATCGACAATGATTTTGCGACCAGTGAGACCAGTATCGGCATGTGGCCCACCCAAGACGAATTTGCCAGTTGGGTTAACAAAGATGTCGTAGTTGTCATCGAGGAACTGCGCAGGAATAACCGGACGAATCACTTGCTCGATGAGGTCGGGACGAATGACGGTGTCGCGATCGGCTTCTGCAGCATGCTGTGTAGAAATGAGAACGGTCTTCAAACGAACTGGCTTGCCGTCTTCGTAGTCGAACGTCACTTGGGTCTTGCCATCTGGGCGCAAGTATGGAATGGCACCTGACTTACGCACTTCGGTAAGGCGTTCTGCCATGCGATGCGCGAGCCAAATAGGAAGCGGCATGAGGTCGTCGGTCTCGTTGCATGCATAACCAAACATCATTCCTTGGTCGCCAGCACCTTGACTGTTCAAAATATCTTCGCCGCTTTTCCCCTTACGAACTTCTTCACTGGAGTCGACACCTTGAGCGATGTCGGGGCTTTGTGCGTCGAGGGTAACCATGACTCCGCATGTGTTGCCGTCGAAACCATAAAGGGCATTGTCGTAGCCAATTTCATTGATGACTGCGCGAGCAATGTCGGGAATGGGTACGTATGCATTTGTTGAAATTTCACCAGCAACGATGCACAAGCCCGTGGTGAGCAATGTTTCACAGGCAACACGAGCATGCGGGTCTTCAGTCAAGATGGCATCGAGCACGGCATCAGACACCTGGTCTGCCATTTTGTCGGGGTGACCCTCGGTCACGCTCTCTGATGTAAATGTGTACTTGCTCACGTGTGCTCCTGTATGCGATGAAGTGACTTCTCTACGCTATCTAATACGCGTTGCGCGATGGTGGTTTTACTTGCCAGGTCGACCGTCACGGGCTCGTCATATGCGCTGACAATGGTCACAGCATTGGTTTCATGCCCAAAACCCACCTCGGGCAAAGAGACATCATTAGCCACAATGAGATCGAGGTTTTTACGCTCTAACTTGCCCTGAGCATTAGCCACAAGGTTGCTGGTTTCTGCAGCAAAACCCACCAAGACCTGACCTGGGCGTTTCATTTTCCCCAAGCCAGCCAAAATGTCGGGTGTTGCCTCAAGCACTATTGGCGGAACGCCATCTTCCTTTTTCCATTTACCATCGGCAATGGGAACAGGTCGGAAATCGGCTACCGCAGCTGCCATCACAATGACATCGGCACTTGGAGCAATTTTCTCAATAGCTTCTTGCATTTGCTGCGCGGTTTCTACCTGCACTTGGGTGACGCCCAGCGCTGGTGACATTTCGACAGTGGTGATGAGCGTGACGAGTGCACCGCGCGATGCCGCCGCGCGTGCGACAGCGTGACCTTGTTTTCCACTTGAACGATTGGCAAGAACGCGCACCGCATCGATGGGTTCACGTGTTCCCCCTGCAGTAACCACCACGTGCTTTCCCGACAGTGAACCATCACCTATCTGAGGCTGTAGCGCTTGCGTCATTACTTCAACAATGCTGTGCGTTGCAGCGAGTCGACCCTTGCCTACATCGCCGCCAGCAAGACGACCCTCTTCAGGAGGCGTAATGAAAACTCCACGACTGCGTAAAACAGAAATATTGTGCTGCACGGCAACGTGTTCCCACATCTCGGTATGCATCGCCGGGCACACCACCACAGGCGCTCGCGTGGCAATGAGGGTCGCAGTTAAGAGGTCGGAAGAAATGCCAGCGGCATAAGACCCAATGAGACGCGCAGTAGCTGGAGCAACGACGATGAGGTCGGCTTTTTGACCCAGGCGCGTATGAGGAATCACACTCTGGTCGTCCCACAACGAGGTATGCACAGGTTCAGACGACAATGCGGTGAGCGTTGTCTTACCAATAAAGTGCTCGGCATCGGGGGTCATGATGGTGGCAACATGCGCACCCGCATCGACCAAATAGCGAATGAGTTCTACCGACTTGTACGCAGCGATTCCGCCGCATACACCGACAACAATAAATTTGCCTGAAAAAATTGAAGACTCAGTCATGACACAACAGTTGTGGATCTTCTGACAGTGCCAACGGCGACTTACTCGGCGTTGTCTGGAGTGCTGTTCTCTGCTGCTTCAGCAGCGATTTCTGCATCGATAGCAGCCTGCTCTTGCGCAGCTGCTGCCCAATCGGTGAGATACACGTTGCCGTCGACTGCGTCGTAGTACACGTCGTCTGGCATTTCGGTCTTGATGATTTTGTCTGCAGCAATTTCTTCGAAGGCAATGCTGATGGGCTTACGGGCCACCGAGCTCACCTGTGGTGGGATGGAGTTGCCCAAACCGTCGCCCAACTGATTGAAGTAGGAGTTGATTTGGCGCGCACGACGGGCACCCAGGGTGACGAGGCTGAATTTGGAGTCGACCCGATTGAGGAGTTCTTCAATTTTCGGATTGATCATTGAGTCATTTGCACGTGCCACAGGGGCCTCCAAGATGTCTAGTGAGAAATACGGGGTCGACGAAGTGGATCTATCTTACCGAGTCGTGCGCCGGTTACGTTCGTGGTGCAAAACTCGTAAAAGTTCCTGCAAAGTGAGCTCAAGGTCATCGTTGACCACCACATGGTCGGCAATGGCGATGCCCACAGGTTCCTCTTCTTCAGCCTTGCGAAGGCGCTCTTCGACCTTTTGTTCAGGGTCTCCCCGACCCCGTAAACGACGCTGCTGCTCGAGGCGAGATGGAGGCAAGACGAATACAAGGACCGCATCGGGGTGGCTGGTTTTCACCTGTTGAGCCCCATCGACCTCGATTTCCAAAACAATGTCGTTTCCTGCCACTGGCTCGGGAGACGGGGTGCCGTAATAGTTGCCCAAAAACGAGGTCCACTCTAAAAATCCGTTGGCCGCAATGCGGTCTTGGAAATCTTCGCGTGAGACAAACACATAGGCGTTGGGATCTTCATTTTCCCGACGATCGCGCGTGGTCCATGACCGACTGAGCCATAGTTGTGGATCGCGCTTCACCAGAGCCTGAACAATGGTTCCCTTGCCAACGCCGCCTGGCCCCGACAGCACCAAAATGATGGGATCGCGTGACGCGCTCATTGTTGCGCACCTGTAAAGAGTGTTTTCCATTGCTCGCCAGTGATGGAAAGACAAGGACTGAGATAGTTGATACCCAGTTCATCGAGCGTGCGTCGGGCAGACACCTTTCCCATTCCAGGAACAGACTCGGCGACTTTCACCACGTAGAGCTCATGCAGATGTGGTTGATTGAGAATGAATTCGCCAACTAATGCGGCGCTCATTTCACCACGGGCAACAGCACGAACAAACTTTTCTCTTGCTTGCAAAACTTCAGCAACAGCAACCTCTACCTCTTGGAGAGTAGAGAAACTTGTGCCTTTCATGACTTAACACTACCGAAATCAGTAGCCCGAATAGGGAAATAGGCACACATCATCACGAGCGATGCGCCGCATTGGTGATTTCTGACCACCGAGACACTCCCTGTTTTCGTACCCATGCATGCATTTCATTCAAAACTTTCATTGCTGCATCGGGCCGTGCGAATGATGCTGTGCCTACTTGCACCGCATGTGCGCCTGCTTGCATCATCGCAATTGCATCGTTACCACTGGCGATACCGCCAACCCCAACAATGGGAATGTGCGGCATTGCCTTGCGCACGTCGAATACTGCGCGTAATGCAACTGGGAACATCGCTCGGCCAGACACTCCTCCACCACCATTTCCCAAAACCGGTTGCGCGGTATCGGTATTCAACAACATGCCCAGCAAAGTGTTGGTAAGGGTGAGCGATTCTGCGCCAGCTTCAACAACGCTCTCTGCAATAGCGATAAGCCGGTCGGTGTTGGGGCTCAATTTTGCCCATAGCGGTACACCAGCAACAGCACAGGCTGCAATGACGGTTGCGCTCATCTCGGCATCGTGGGCAATGATTCCCCCGCGACCTTCCAAGTTGGGGCAAGACAAGTTCACTTCGAGTGCTGTGATGCGGTGCGCAACAGGCGCAAGCATTTCAGCTGCTTGACGGTATTCCTCAACAGTGCGTCCCCAGATGCTCGCCACAACAGTGACTCCATGTTTCTCGCATTCAGGAAGATCTTTTGCAATCCACTCGGCAGTACCTGGCCCTTGCAACCCCACTGCATTGATCATTCCTGCTGGTGTTGGATGTACACGAGGTGCCGGATTACCAGGCCACGGGGTGGCGAATAATGACTTCGCCACTGTTGCACCAATTTGCGACATATTGAAATAGTGATTGAGTTCGGTGGAATGACCAGCAGTACCGGAGGCTGTGAGCACAGGCTGACGCAAGTGAACAGAACCAACCGATACACCTTCGGCACATTGTTTCTGTGCAAAAGATTTGAGGTGGCTATGCCTCATGCGATGCACCCACCTGGCTCGCACGTTGTCGACCGATCTGATGGAATTCCTGTAGCGAACACACCGTAATGGGGTGTTTCTTTTGCTCAATGAGTCCGCGGAACGCTGCCAGTGCAGCCTCAATGGTGGTCACCGACGAAACGTGATGAACGTTTGCAGCTTTACGAATGGCCTGACCATCGGAGCGAGAACCTCCACCTCGCGGCGTGTTCACAACGAAAGCAACTTCACCAGATTCAATGAGACCAACGGCAGTGTCGCTCCCTGTTGTTGACTCTGACACTTTTGCCACGATGCGATCGACTACCACTCCGAAGCGCGACAAGTACGTTGCGGTACCAGAGGTAGCCGCAATACCAAGTCCGAGTTCTCTGAGTCGCTGAGCCACCACGAGACCAGCAGGTTTGTCGCGATTGGCAAGTGACAAAAACACCAATCCTGAGGTTGGCAACACCGTTCCTGCAGCAGTTTCTGCTTTCACAAAGGCGAGACCAAAGGTTGCATCGATTCCCATCACTTCGCCAGTGGAACGCATTTCTGGCCCGAGCGCTGTATCGACTTCTGGGAAGCGACTAAACGGCAACACTGCTTCTTTCACCGACACGTGGCCCGTGACGGGCTCGGTGAGAAGCCCTTCCGCACGCAACTCATTCAACGTTGCTCCGAGCATCACGCGAGTTGCCACCTTTGCCAGTGGCACACCAGTTGCCTTCGCCACGAAAGGAACCGTGCGGCTAGCGCGCGGGTTGGCTTCAATGACATAAACAGTTGTTCCCGATACCGCAAATTGCACGTTCAACAGCCCAACAACTTCCAGTGCATTAGCCAAAGCTTTTGCATAAGAGTGAATGACTTCAACTACCCAATCGGGAAGAGTTTGAGGCGGAATGGCACATGCACTGTCTCCGGAGTGAACACCAGCTTCTTCCACATGCTCCATCACCCCACCAATGAGCACTTCGCCAGTGATGTCTCGAACAGCATCGACGTCTACCTCAATAGCATCTTCGAGGAAATGGTCGACAAGGATGGGCCGTTCGGCCGAGAGACCGCCTTCGCGACCTAGTGAGCCTTCACGAGCAAGTTCTTTCATGGCACGCTCGAGATGGTCGACGTCGTGAACAATTTGCATTGCACGACCACCCAATACGTAACTGGGGCGCACCAAAACTGGGTAGCCGATACGCGAAGCAATGTCTCGCGCTTGTTCAAATGTCGTTGCGGTGCCACCTGGAGGCTGCGGAATGAACAACTCTTCACACAAAGCGTTCCAACGCTCGCGATCTTCTGCGAGGTCAATGGAGTTAGGTGAGGTACCTGCAATAAGTCGAGCATCAATTTGTGAAGCCAATTTCAAAGGCGTTTGCCCGCCGAGGCTCACAATGACCTTTGGCTCCACGCCGCCACTTGCCAACGTTTCAGCTTCAATCACGTTTTGCACATCTTCATAGGTGAGAGGCTCAAAGTACAAGCGGTCGCTGGTGTCGTAGTCGGTAGACACGGTCTCTGGGTTGCAGTTCAACATCACTGTTTCATAGCCAGCGTCGCGTAGTGCGAAGCTCGCATGAACACAGCAGTAGTCGAATTCAATTCCCTGACCAATACGGTTTGGACCGCTGCCCAAAATGATGACACGCGGACGCGAAGAGGGTCGCACTTCATTTTCGTCTTCATACGTTGAGTAGTGATACGGAGTTTTTGCATCGAACTCGGCGCTGCAGGTATCGACTGTTTTAAAGGTGGTGATGACCCCTGCCTGCTTGCGAGCAGCACGAACTTCACGCTCGCTTGAGCCAAGGAGAAATGCCAGTTGTACATCGGAAAAACCAAGACGCTTCGCACGACGCCACACAGCACGGGAAATATCGCCGAGTTTGACACCTTGCTTGGCTAAAGACTCCCACTCCAGACGCTCGTCGATGATGGAGATCATCTGGTCGAGATACCAGTGGTCGTACAAGCAATATGACTGCACCGTCTCGACATCGATACGACGACGCAAGGCTTCTCCTACTTGGAAAATGCGATCGGGAGTAGGAATAGCGCACTTTTTCAAAAGTTCTTCGTCGGACATATTGCGCATATGAATTTCCGACGAGTCGGCGTTGAGCCCAGCACGGCCTTGCTCCAAGGAACGCAAGGCCTTTTGCAGACTTTCAGGGAAGGTGCGCCCAATAGCCATTACTTCCCCCACACTTTGCATCTGGGTTCCGAGCACACCACTGGTGCCTGGCAACTTTTCAAATGCCCAGCGTGGAATTTTTGTAACGACGTAATCGATAGTTGGCTCAAAACTTGCCGGCGTCATCTTGGTGATGTCATTTGGAATTTCATCGAGCGTGTAACCCACGGCAAGCTTTGCCGCAATTTTCGCAATGGGAAAACCCGTCGCTTTTGAAGCGAGTGCAGACGAACGAGACACACGAGGATTCATTTCAATCACTACTTGATCGCCATTCACAGGGTTCACTGCGAACTGAACGTTTGAGCCACCTGTCTCTACGCCCACGCGACGAATGCAGGCAAAGGCTGCATCGCGCATCTTTTGATATTCCACGTCTGACAAGGTTTGCGCAGGCGCCACCGTGATGGAGTCTCCGGTATGCACACCCATTGCGTCGAGGTTTTCAATTGAGCAGATGATGACGCAGTTGTCGGCCCTGTCGCGCATTACTTCTAGTTCATATTCCTTCCAACCGACGATGGAAGTTTCAATAAGAATCTCACGGATCGGGCTTGCATCTAAACCATTAGCAGCAAGTTTCAAAAACTCTTCTTGCGTGTTTGCAATACCCGTTCCGCGACCACCCAAAATGTAAGCAGGTCGAATGATGATGGGTAAGCCAATTTCGGCAAGCACCTTGTGTGCTTCTTCCATGTTGTGTGCAACTCCGCTGCGCGGCACTGACAATCCAATTTCAATCATTGCTTGTTTGAATTTGTCGCGGTCTTCAGCGGTGGCAATTGCTTCCGCATTTGCACCAATGAGTTCGGGAGTTCCCGGGGCACCAACGAGACCTTTTTCAAAAAGTGCCATTGCCAGGTTGAGACCTGTTTGACCACCAAGGGTGGGCAACACCGCATCTGGTTGTTCACGTTCGATAATTTTTGCCAGAACTTCTACAGTCAATGGTTCGATATATGTACGGTCGGCAAAGTCGGGGTCGGTCATGATGGTGGCCGGGTTCGAGTTGGCAAGGATGACGCGATATCCCTCTTCTTTCAACACGCGACATGCCTGCGTGCCGGAATAGTCAAACTCGCACGCCTGACCAATAACAATTGGGCCGGAACCGATAATTAAAATACTGTGAATATCGTTACGACGCGGCATTACTTTCCATCCATTACGTTGGCAAATTGGTTAAAGAGATATCGAGAATCGTGAGGTCCGGGGCCCGCTTCGGGGTGGTACTGAACACTGAAAGCCCTAGCACCACGCACCTGCATTCCCTCATTTGTTTCATCGTTGAGGTTGATGTGTGTGACATCGATGAGTTGGGCTAGAGATTTCTCATCGACACAGAAGTTGTGGTTCTGACTGGTGATTTCAACCGTTCCTGTTTCCAGTCGTTTGACGGGGTGATTGCCACCATGATGACCAAAAGGCAACTTGTAGGTTTTTGCACCTAGGGCCCGAGCCAGCAACTGATGACCAAGGCAGATACCAAAAATGGGTACGCCTTTTTCTAATAGATCTTTAATGGACTGCACGGCAGTACCCACCATCTCGGGGTCGCCAGGACCATTAGACAAAAAGACGCCATCGGGCTTCATCTGCAGCACTTCATCGGCACTGGTATGCGCAGACACCACTCGCACAGTGGCAATTTCTGCAAGACAATTCACAATGGTTGATTTGATTCCAAAGTCGTAAGCCACCACTTTGTATTTTCCATTACCTACTTCGTAGGGCGACTGTGTGGTGACTTGAGAAACGAGGTCTACCCCGGCGGTACCTTTTTCCTTTTGTGCAGCTTGCAAAAGAACCTTTGGATCGGCAGTTCCAAAAGAACCACTCATCGCACCTGCATCACGCAAAATGCGGGTGAGGCGTCGTGTGTCGATTCCGCCGATAGCCGGAATACCCCAACGCTGCAGCGAAGACAACAAAGAGTCTTGCGCGCGCCAGTTGCTATGACGACGAGCCATTTGACGCATCACCACTCCACGAGCGAAGGGGCGCACCGATTCATTATCTAAATCGACTGTTCCGTAGTTCCCAATGTGCGGCTGTGTAAAGGTAATGATCTGGCCGGCATAAGAAGGATCGGTAATGATTTCTTGATACCCAGTAATTGCAGTGTTGAACACCACTTCGCCAGCGGAGACACCCGATTCAGGCAATGCACCAAATACTTCGCCTTCAAAAACTTCGCCGTTAGCAAGCACAAGGTGCCCATCTGTAAACCCGTTCGGCGCGCTCATTTTGTTATTACTCCTGCTTCTACTATGACTTGTCCATCTCGTACGACGCACTGCACTTGACCTTGCAGTGGGAGACCGAGATAAGGGGTGTTTTGACTTTTACTCACAAGCTGCTCGAGAGATTGCTCCCATTGCGCCGCTGGGTTGAACACAACGAGGTTTGCGATGTTGCCAGCTGCGACTGCGTTTCCTTGGCGAGTAGTGAGGCCAGCAATGCGAGCCGGTGCCCAAGACATCAATTCAATAACTCGCTGCACTGAGCAGCCCGAATACTTCAAAGCCACACCAAGCGCACTTTGTAGACCCAACATTCCCGGTGGAGCAGCAAGTAGATCTTGATCTTTGAGATGAGCCGCATGAGGAGCGTGATCGGTGGCAATGGCGTCGATTGTGCCGTCTTGCATACCTATCCGCAGTGCTTCAACGTCTTCCATGGTGCGCAGCGGTGGGTTGACTTTGAACACAGTGTTGAACCCTGACAACTTTTCATCGGTGAGAGAGAAGTGATGCGGAGTCACTTCAGCCGTCACTGGCAAGCCTTCGCTCTTCGCTTGCCGCACGAGCTCAACACTGCGCGCGGTGGAAAGATGCAGGAAGTGCATTTTTGCTCCGGTTTCCCGCACTAATTCAAGATCACGTTGCAGCATGAGGACTTCAGCAATTGAAGGCCAACCTGGCAGACCGAGGTGAGATGAGCAACAACCTTCATGCATTACAGCACCTTCGGTGAGTCGCGAGACCTCACAGTGCTGCATCAGAGTGATGTTGAGTTCTTTGGCGTATTCCATAGCGCGACGCATGATGACAGGGTCTTGCACCCCGTTGCCATCGTCGGTGTACAAAGTCACTCCATTTTGAGCCAAAGAATGAAATGGGCTGAGTTGCAACCCAGCGCGATTCACAGTGATACAAGCAGAGGGCACGACATCGACTAAACCGGCGCGCTCCCCTTGCATACGAACAAACTCGACTACTGCAACCGAATCTTGAGCCGGCTCGGTGTTTGGCATGGCCACAACAGCCCCGTAGCCGCCTAGTGCTGCTGCACGAGACCCCGTCTCGATGGTTTCAGATTCTTCACGACCAGGCTCACGCAAGTGGGTATGCAGGTCGACAAATGCAGAGGCAACAACACAGGAAGTGGCATCGATACGTCGTGGACCACCTTCATTCTCTGCTGCATATTTCGCAGAGATATTAGGGCCGACCTCTTGCACAACACCTTGATCAATCATTACGTCGGCAAGCACTTCGCCCGAAGCATTGACCACTGTTCCACCAGTAATGAGAATCGATTTGTTACTAGACATTTTTCTCTTCTTTCGTCATTTCACTCGTGGCTGCTGAACCAAGTAGTGAAAGCAATACAGCCATGCGAACAGATACTCCGTTGGTGACCTGCTGTGTGATGAGCGACCCAGGAACCATCGCTGGGTCGACACCGATTTCCACCCCGTGGTTCATCGGACCGGGGTGCATCAACTTGAAACTGTGAGGAAGTTTCGCCAACCTCTGAGGCGTGAGACCAAAATGCAGTGCGTATTCGCCTACTGAAGAAATGAACGCAGCATTCATACGTTCGTGCTGCATCCGCAAGAGGTACACAACGTCAACCTCACCGAGAACTTCATCGAGATCATGCGAGGTGGACACCGGCCATTCGTGGCGCGTTTCGGCCGTATCGCTATAAATAAGTGAAGGTGGCAAGAGCGACGCTGGAGCAACGAGTGTGACTTTGGCGCCGAGCAGAACAAATGCTCGTACCGTGCTGCGCGCAACGCGGCTATGGCGAATATCGCCCACCATCGCTATGCGCACTCCTGCAAGAGAGTTACCCATTTCCAGTGCGTGAGTGAGCGTAAATGCATCGAGCAAGGCTTGCGTGGGATGTTGATGTGCCCCATCGCCAGCGTTCACAATGTGAGCATCTGTCCACTGCGTCATGGCTAGAGGCAAACCTGCAGTTTTATGACGTACTACGAATGCGTCGACACCCATTGCCGACAGAGTTTCTACTGTGTCGCGCAAACTCTCGCCCTTGTTCACGCTCGACGATGCTGCACTAAAGGTCATGGTGTCAGCCGACAAACGCTTTGCAGCTGTTTCAAAAGACAATCGGGTGCGCGTACTGTCTTCAAAGAAGAGACTTGCCACTGTTTTGTTGCGCAGAGCCGGAACTTTGGGCTGAGCACGCTTTTGGATTTCGCTCATTTCGTCGGCAAGCGACAGCAGTTGCTGCAGTTCGCCGAGCGAGAGGTCGTCCATCGACAAGAGATGCTTCATGCGTGTGCTCCTGGGAAAACTTCCACACCCGACAGCTGCACAAGCACTTCATCAGAGACATGAGTCGGGAGGTTTTTTCCCACAAAATCGGGGCGTATGGGCAACTCACGATGCCCACGGTCGACCATAACCGCAAGACGAACCGCTCGTGGTCGACCAAATTCGATGAGAGCATCGAGCGCTGCTCGTACTGTGCGACCCGTAAACAACACGTCGTCGACCAGCACTACTAAGACACCATCGAGACTGCACGGAACATGCGATGTGGCAACTTCCAAAGTGGGGCGCAACCCAATGTCATCGCGGTACATACTGACGTCGATGGATCCGAGCACAACGGGTGAATCGGGCTGTATTTCAACAATGTTGGCGTGGATTGCTTCGGCTAGCCACACGCCTCCGTGCTGGAGACCCATAATGGCTACTTTTTCTGAAGAACTGGGAGAACCGGCAACTGAGGCAACGTGTTCAAGAATTTCATGAGCGATGCGGCGTATCGCGCGCTGCACATCACTACTGGTCAGCACAGTGGCTGCCTTCTCTGTATTCGTCATATTGCCTTCCGTTCGAGCCTCTCAGGACCCGTTTGACGGTGAATTTCTTTTAGGTTAGCAGTTATTTGCTATTTGGGCGAACGGAATCGAGCAATGCCGACAGAATTCCATTCACAAAGCGCCCAGAGTCTTCCGTGGAAAAGCGTTTGGCAAGCTCAATGGCCTCGTTCATCACCACCGCGGTGGGCACATCGGGGAACTCCCGCAGCTCGTGCAGGGCCAAGCGCAATACTGCGCGGTCGATCATGGGCATCCGCTCAAGGCGCCAGCCTTTGGCCCGCGACGAGATCATTTCGTCATAGGTAACTTGCGCTTCTTCGACTCCGAGAGCAAGCGCAATTGCAGCACTGTGAGGCACCACTACTTGCTCTCGCACCACCTCGGGCACCGAAAGTGAGCGTGACTCAGCCTCATAGAGCAAGATGAGTGCCTGTTCACGGGCATCTGAAGCATGACCGGGTGCGAAGTTCCCTTTCGGGGATGCGTTTTTCATTTAAACGCGCGTGATGTATTCGCCGCTGCGGGTGTCGACTTTGACCTTGTCACCAGGGTTAATGAAAAGAGGCACTTGAATTGTTTTACCGGTTTGCAGAGTTGCTGGCTTGCGAGCGCCCGACACGCGGTCGCCTTGCACGCCTGGGTCGGTTTCTGCGATGAGCAGTTCTAGCGAAGCAGGCATTTCTACACCAACAATTTCTGTTCCGTGGAAAGCAATGATGACCACTGCCGACTCGATGAGATAGTCAACTGCGTCGCCGAGAGAAACTGGGCCCACATTCGTTTGGTCGTAGGAATCGGTGTCCATAAACACGAATTCTTCACCGTCTTTGTACAGGAACTGCATGTCGCGCTTATCGATAATGGCCTGTTCAACCTTGATACCTGCATTGAATGTTTTTTCGAGCAAGTTGCCGTTGCGCACGTTGCGCAACTTGGTACGCACGAATGCGCCACCTTTTCCTGGCTTCACGTGCTGGAACTCCACAACAGTGAAAAGACCGTTGTCGAGTTCAAGGGTGATGCCGTTTTTGAAATCGTTCGTGCTAATTGCAGGCATAAGTTTCCTATACGTTCAGTGTTGAATACGGTGTTTTTGGACTACGAGATATGTTGATGTGGCCTGCCGCGGAAACTATGAAAAGATCTTCCACGCGCACACCTCCAAGCCCCATACGATACGCCCCAGGCTCTACAGTCACCACGTCATTCTCGCAAAGAACGTCTAAAGATCGTGGGTTGATCCACGGCGCTTCATGAATGAGCAGCCCCACCCCATGACCAACACCGTGATTTAGTTCATTTTCTAGCCCAGCTTGCGCCAGTACTTCACGACAACGGGCGTCGATACTTGCAGCCAATACGCCCGGGGCAACAAGTTTCCCCCCTTCCTCGCATGCCAACTTCACGGCATTAAAACGCGCCAAAAGATCTTTCCCGCGGGAAGTGGACCCATCGGTACACACAAACGAACGAGTCATGTCGGAGTGATATCCATCGACAAGTGCGCCAAAATCAATAACCACCACTTCGTCGTGATTGAGCACTTTTCGACTAGGACGATGATGCGGAAGCGCAGAGTTCTCACCAAAGGCAACAATGCTCGGAAAGCTCACGTCTTGTGCCCCCATTTCCCGCATTGCATGATCGAGATGTAGACAAAACTGTTCCTCGGAAATTCCTGGAACCAACATGTGTGCAACAGACTGAAGAGCTGAGTCGGCAATTGATGCGGCCAAGGTAATGCGTTCTAACTCTGCTGACGTTTTGCTTCTACGTAAGTCAATGAAAACTTCTTGAATTGATTTCCATGTGAGTTTCTGAGTCTGAGATCCATGCGATGCCACTTCAGATTCAAGTTGTTGCAGCAATTCAACAGAGACATCATGAGACTCGATACCCAAACAGACCACACCCGCCGATTCATGGTTCTCTAGCAATTCGCTCACCACAAACTGCAGCTGATCTTTTAATGACCGCTTCTCAATAATTTCCACTGGAGATTGGCTGATACGTAATTGCTGTTCTGCCTGAGCAATGTAGCGACCATCAGTAATGAGATACGACGGCACTTCAGGGCGTAAAGACATCAACAACATGCCCGCAGAGCCAGTGAACCCTGTGAGCCAACGAATGTTGACAGCCGAAGTGACAAGAAGTGCTACGCAAGGCGACGGCGAGTCGTTGTGAGTGAGCAACTCACGCACTGCACCAATGCGCTGAGAAACATCTATTGGCGACAGAGCTTTCGCAGGCATTAGTGTTGCGTCTGGAAATAGTGAGACAAGCCAGCGACGGCCAACTCATAACCCGCGGCCCCAAAACCGGCGATGGTGCCAATTGCCAATGGGGCAACCACGCTGACATGGCGCCACGATTCACGTCGCAAAGGCTGCGACAAATGCACTTCCACGATAGGGCCGCTATATGCGCTCAATGCATCGTGAATTGCCCACGAATAATGCGTGAAAGCTCCGGGGTTGATAATGATTGCGGCATGCTTTTGCCGTGCATCGTGAATGGCTGCTACCAGTTCAGCTTCGCTATTTGACTGCACATCGGCAAGCGCCCAGCCAAGTTTTTCTACTGCGGTACGCACAGTTGCGACATGGTCGAGCAGTGTTGCTGTGCCGTAGATTTCTGGCTCACGCGTACCCAGTAGCTGCAGGTTGGGGCCGTGCAAGAGAAGCACCGACTTCACATTTTTTTCAAGAGCCATAATGCAGAGTACCTCTTTACGACTTGTTGGCCATGCGATTAAGGGCCTCGACAACCGACTCTTGCGCAACTGGCGAGACCGTTTCTAAGCCATTTGGCCCATCGAGAATAAAGGTGAGGCCGTCGAGAGCCTTTTTATCTCGAGCCATTACTTCTAACCACTCTTGTGCGCTCATGGTGCTCGGCAAGGAAGCTTGCAAGCCATAGGTGTGAATGACGTTGTAATGATGTTCAACCCTCGCGCTATCGATGCGACCCAAGACATGAGCAAGATGAGCCGCACACAGCAAGCCAATGGCCACCGCTTCACCATGGGCATATTGGTGATGTGTGGTGGTTTCAATTGCGTGGCCAAACGTATGGCCGTAGTTCAACAATGCCCTGACGCCGCCTTCGCGCTCATCGGCCGCAACAATAGTGGCCTTGATTTTGACGCAGAGCGCAATGCGTTCTTCCACCGACAAGGCAAGCATGTCGTCGCCGGTGAGAAAGTGGTACTTTGCCACTTCTCCCCAGCCGCAACGCAATTCTCTTTCGGGCAAAGTGTCTAAATAGTTGGTATCGCAAATGACTCCACTGGGTTGCCAAAATGCGCCTACAAGGTTTTTACCTTCCGGCAGGTTGACGCCCGTCTTGCCACCGATTGCCGCATCGACCATTGCCAAGAGAGTGGTTGCCACATGAACCACCGCTGTACCGCGATGATAAGCAGACGCCGCAAACCCGGCGACATCGGTGACTAACCCACCGCCTACACCAATGACAACATCGTTACGCGTAAGGCCGAACTGTGCGAATTGACGACACAGATCTTCGATGGTTGATAACGACTTATGTTCCTCACCAGCAGGAATGTGAATGGTGAGTGTAGGAATTTCTAAATCAGGAATGGTGGCAATACCCGACTGTGTCACCACAACCGCTCGCCTAGCCGAAGCTGGCAAAAGTCGGTTGATGTGCGAGACGGCACCCTTCCCTACGAAGACGGTGTAGGAACGTTCGCCCAGCGGTACGGCTACTTCTTGAACTGGGGGTAGAGAATTCAGACTCATTGGGTACTCACAACGCTGAATGATTGATAGTAGACATCACGGTTCTCACAATACGTTGAATCGACATTGTGTCGGTGGAAATTTCCATATCGGCAGCGGCTTTGTACCAAGGGTTCCTTCGCGTCATCAGCGACTTCAAAACATCTTCTCGTGCGCCTTTTCCGCTCGCCTGTGCCAATAGCGGCCTATTCTGAGAACGAGCGGTGCGCTCGAGCATGGTGTCGATTGACGCCTGCAGCCACACAACAAGCAGGCCCTCACTCTTCTTTTCTGCCAAAAGTGTTCGACACTTCTCAGATTCGAGAATTCCACCACCCGTAGAAATGACAAGCGGACGATCTTCGCTCAAGAGTTCTGCAAGTTTGATTGCTTCTTGAGAGCGGAAGAACTCTTCACCTTCTTCAGCAAAAATATGAGCAATATCTTTTTGAGTATCACGCTCGATGGCTGCATCGGTATCGACGAAGTCCCGATCTAATTCTTTTGCTAAAACGCGCCCAACTGTGCTTTTTCCAGTGCCCATGAGGCCAATGAGAACTACATGATGCACCGGAAGAGGCGCACTAATCACAACGACTCAATAAAGGACCGATGATTCCTTTGGAATTCCGCAACAGAGTCACCACCGAATTTCCTTTGTGCTTCTGCTGCGAGAACTAAGGCAACCATGGTTTCTGCGACGACGCCCATAGCGGGAACCGCAGTAACGTCGGTTCGCTCTTTGAAACTCACCGTATTTTCTTTGGTGACAGTATCGACAGTTTGCAGAGTTGGCCTGTTTAACGTTGCTAACGGCTTCATTGCAGCACGCACCACAACCATTTCGCCGGTTGTCATTCCACCTTCAGTACCACCAGCTAATGCTGAGAGACGGTGGTACACACCGTTTTGCGCATCCCATTCAATTGCATCGTGAGCCTGACTGCCCCTTCGACCTGCAACTTCAAAACCATCACCAATTTCCACACCTTTGACTGCCTGAATACTCATGACCGCCTGGGCCAACATGGAATCGATCTTGCGATCCCAATGCACATGACTGCCAAGACCAACTGGCACCCCGTAAGCAAGAACTTCAACTACCCCACCGAGGCTGTCGCCTTCACGAGCGGCATCTTCAATTGCTGTCACCATACGTGCTTCAACCGACGTGTCGAAACAGCGCACAGGGCTTTCATCGATTGCCGCAAGATCGGACATCGTGGGGCGTACCTGAGACGGGGCGCGCACGTCGCCCATTTGAATGACATGGGAAAGAACTTCAATGCCGATGGACCGCAAGAGAAGTTTGGCGAGAGCACCCGCAGCAACACGAGCTGCTGTTTCGCGGGCACTTGCTCGTTCGAGCACATCGCGAGCATCGGTAAAACCATATTTTTGCATTCCCGCAAGATCGGCATGACCCGGGCGAGGTTGCGTGAGTGGATCTTTGGTCTGACCAGGCGCGGGAGACATTTCTTCATGCCATTTATCGCTACGGAACCATTCAGTGTTTTGAATTTGAATAGCAACCGGCGAACCCAGGGTGCGCCCATGGCGTATGCCACCGAGGAGCAAAATTTCATCGACTTCAAAGCGTTGGCGTGGTCCGCGGCCAAAACCTAAGCGACGCCGACCCATTTCTTCTTGAATGTCTTCCATCGTGACGGGCAACCCTGCAGGAAGCCCTTCCACAATAACTACGAGGGCTTGACCATGAGATTCACCGGCAGTGAGATAGCGCAACATCGCTTGAGAGGTTATCTGCCCCGTCTCGCGAGTTCGCGCTCTGCGGCAAATCGCATGCGTAATGGGTCGGGATTCGCGCCAGTCCATAGCAATTGTTGTGCCTTTGCCTGGTAAACGAGCATCCACAGGCCATCGATGGCCTGCGCCCCACTGCTGCGAGCATCGAGAAGCAATTGAGTCTCTAGTGGCTGATAGACGGCATCAAGAACAACATGATGTGCTCTCAGCACACTGCGGGGAAGTGGCGACTCGCCCCCCGGGACACTCTGCTTCATGCCAACGGGCGTGGTGTGCACAATGACATCTGCTTCGGAAACGTCGGAGAGTTGCGCAACATAACCCTTTTCGCCGGCAAGTTGAACCGCTTGCTGTGCATGCTCTTGCGAACGATTCAACACACCAATACGTGAGACCTCAGAGTGTGAAAAAGCCTCAATACACGCCCGCGCTGTTGCTCCGGCACCAAGAACGATGACCGACTTCCCGTTCAACTGCACTCCATGATGTTCGAGCGCCCCTACGCAACCAGCGCCGTCGGTGGAGTCGCCATGCAAACTCCCATCACTTTGAGGAATCAGTGTATTCACCGAGGTCAACGCCCGAGCACGGGGCGAAACAGTGCCACAAAGCGAGAGAGCTGCCTCTTTGTGCGGCATGGTGACTGAAGCACCAAGGAAGTTTTGCGACTGCAGACTGCGGACTACATTTTCCAGATTCTTAGGCGACACGTCACAAGAGAAATATTTCGCATTCACACCAAGGTCTTCAAAACAATCGTTATGAATTGCCGGAGACAAGCTGTGGGCAACTGGTTGTCCGAGCACACACGCGATACGCGCTGAGTGATGCAAAATCAGAGCACTTTCTCCTCGGCTCACATCACACCTGCCTGTTTTGCCTTGACAATATTCGCCTCGTGCTGGGCGAATGTTGCAGCAAAAACGTGACCGCCTTCTTTGTCGGCAATGACGTAGTACAGATATTCACACTTTTCATTTGCCTTTAGCCCAACACAGATGGGGTCGCCAGCCGATGGATTGGGAGAAGGGTTCAAAGCAGCACGTATTGAAGCGCGACCTGGCTGCGCAATGGGCGTTGGCGGTAAACCTTTGTACAGGTATGTGTTGTACGGGAAATCAATTTTCTGCAAATCACTGATTGAGAGTGCTGGATCTTGTTTGTATCGCAAAGTTGCATCTATTTGGAGCAGCATCTTACGCTTTAATCGGTTGTAGATCACCCGAGCAATTTTGGGGCGATCGGCGTCGACCTTTGCTTCACGTTCAATCATTGAGGCCACGATGAGCACTTCATACGGGCTGTATCCGAGTCGTTCCTCAGATTTTGCGATGCCTTCTTGTCGTCCCACTCGCTCCATCAGACCAGCCATTCTCTGCAACACGCGAGTTGCGGTATCGTCGCCAGAAATTTGATAGGTGTCGGGGAACAATAAACCTTCGAGGTTCGTAGACCCGCTTGGCGCAAATGATGAAGTGACGGAACCACTCACTGATTGTTGTAAGAAATTGGCGGCATCGAGCCGCGGCACTTTCTCGGCGAGACGAGATGCCATCTGATCGAGCGTGAAACCCTCGGGAAATGTGACATTGGTGAAGGTCTGCGCGGGAGGTGTATTCAGTACCGACATGATGTTGCCCATGTGATCGTGGGGCTTCAAGAGGAAATAGCCGGGGTAAAACGTGATGCCACCCTTGCGACCCACATACCAGCGAAACACTCGCGCACTAGTAATGATCTTTTCCTTTTCAAGTCTGCTGCTGACATTGTTCAACGTGTCATTGGCCGTCACTGTAAAGTTCACCGCGCTCGCAGGGTCACCAACCGGGTTCACTTGGCGCAGATACCACAGCGAACCACCCCCTGCAATGAGTACCAAAGCAAGAAAAACACTCACAACAACGAGCACGAGCGGCCGTGAGGGGCCACGTGTTATGCCTTGCTTCTCAAGACTGTGGGCAGGGACTTCATCGACAACGTCCCACGGGTCTTCGTTCCAGTCGTTGGTCATTTACGGGTTCGCCTGACGATCGAGCCATGATTGCAACATCACAGCTGCCGCGACTTTGTCGACCACACGGCGGCGTGCTTGAGCATTCATCTTTGCTTCAATCATCGCCCGATCTGCACTGACAGTGGTGAGGCGCTCGTCGTAGGTACTTACTGGCACATTCACTACGGTAGCCAATTGCTTTGTCTCGGCGAGGGCAGCACTTGCGGCTTTCCCAATAGAACCGTTCATCGACAACGGCAACCCCACAACAACTGCTTCACATTCTTCTTCTTCCACCAAAAGACGAATGTTGTCGTGATCTTTTTTCGTACTACCTGAGCGCTGCAAAACCACAAGAGGTGAGGCAATGGTTCCGCTGCGATCGCTCACCGCTATGCCTATTCGTTTTGAACCTAAGTCGATACCAAGTACGCGCAAAGGCCTTGTCACAATGAGGCACCAAGTGCTTCTTGGACACAAGCCCCTGCCAAGGAAATTGCTTCAGGCAGACCTGCAGCATTTTTCCCGCCTGCTGTTGCAATGTCTCCCTTACCTCCACCGCCACCACCTACTGCTTTTGCAGCAGTTGCAATAAGGCTGCCGGCAGAAGCTGAGATGCTCGGAGTTGTTGCAGCAACAATGGCAACACCACCGGTATCGGTGACACCAGCAAGCACCACGGCTCGTATTCCACTGACATTACGAATAGCTAAAGCTAATTCCCGCAGATCACCAGGGGTGAGCCCATCGATCTGTTGAACTACTCCCCCGTTGACCGCAGTTGCGGCAACTTCGCCTGCTTGGGTTGCTGCGAGACGCGAACGCAACATGCGGTTTTCATCTTGCAATGCTCGTATATCGTCGAGCTTGCGTTCGATATAAGCATTCACAGTGTCGGGCGTGGCGCCCAACAACTCTGCAGCATGTGACAAGGTGACATTTTGTTGCTGGATAAACGTAAGCGAATGCGTTCCCGCAACTGCTTCTATACGACGCAAGTTTGAGCCAATAGAACTCTCAGACAGAATTTTGATTGCACCAATATCGCCAGTTGCACCAACATGCGTGCCACCACAGAGCTCTACTGAATCGCCCGCGTCGAGAACACGCACGAGATCGCCGTACTTATCGCCAAAGAAGGCAATAGCTCCAGCTTTTGTAGCTTCGTCTTTTGAGGTTTCGTACACCGCCACGCCACAGTTTTTCAGCACTTGTAAGTTGGCGAGGCGTTCAATTTCTCGTAGCTCTTCTGGCGAAACGGCCGCATAGTGACTGAAGTCGAAACGCAACCGCTCTGGCTCTACTAGCGAACCAGCCTGTTTGACGTGTTCTCCGAGCACTTCACGCAATGCCCAGTGCAACATGTGGGTTGCCGTATGGTGACGTCGAATTTCTGTGCGCCTCGCATCGTTGATAGTGGCTACGACTTGAGCATTTAACTTGGGGATACCACGCACGACGCGACAGAGGTGCATGCGCAAGTTCGGCAATGCAAAGGTGGTGTCGAGAACTTCTAACTCACACTCGGCATTGGAGATGGTTCCGGTATCTCCTACCTGCCCGCCACTTTCCGCATAGAAGGGAGTGACATCGAGGAAGACTTCAAAGCAGCCGTCATGAACGACAGATTCATTGAGACCAACAATCTTCGAGGCGGACTCGACAGATTCATAACCAACGAATGCGGTGACACCATGGGCTTCCATAATGCCGCGGTAGGTGGCAATTTGGGAATCGTCAACTTTGCCACCCTTGCGTGCCTGCTTCGCACGATCACGCTGTTGGTCCATCTCTACACGGAAACCGTCGAGATCTACTTCTACTTCTCTTTCACTAGCAATTTCTTGAGTGAGTTCGAGTGGAAAGCCATAGGTGTCGTGCAATAAAAATGCAGTAGAGCCAGCCAGGTTCTTACCACTCTTATCGAGAGCTTCATCGAGAATGTGAGTACCCGTTTTCAAAGTTTGACGGAACTTCTCTTCTTCACGCGTCAGTACGTCGACAATGAAGTCTCGGTTCTTTTGAACATCGGGGTATGCCGAACCCATGACATCGATTGCAGTGTTCACCAAACTTGGCATCACCAACTTCTCGGTTCCCAAAATGTAAGCGTGTCGTACCGCGCGGCGAATGATGCGACGCAGCACATATCCACGGTTCTCATTTGACGGGAATACGCCATCGTTCACTAGCATCGTGGAGGAACGGGCATGTTCGGCCAGTACGCGCAGGCTGAAACTCGACTTATCGTCGTAGTCGCCAGAGAGATACTTTTTGCCAGTTAACGACTGTGCTTGTTCCACCAATGGCATCAACAAGTCGGTTTCCCATACTGAGTCTGTTTTTTGCATGAGAGCAACAATGCGCTCTAAGCCAGCGCCAGTATCGATTGACGGCTTGGGCAGTGGCGTGCGCGAACCATCGGGCGCTTGGTTGTACTGCATGAAGACGAGGTTCCAAAACTCAAGGAAACGGTCGCCATGTGGGTCATTGAGTGGTCCGCCATCTGGACCAAATGCTGGCCCGCGGTCGATGTGGATTTCTGAACATGGCCCACAGGGGCCGGTATCGCCCATTTGCCAAAAGTTGTCTTTATCTCCGAGCCGCTGAATGCGCGACATCGGAACACCCACCTGCTCGTGCCACATCGCTTCTGCTTCGTCGTCACTTTCATGAACGGTGATCCAGAGTTGGTCGCCATCGAATCCGAAAACCTCTGTGACGAGTTCCCATGACCAGGGAATAGCACTCTCTTTGAAATAGTCACCGAAACTAAAGTTGCCGAGCATTTCGAAAAACACAAGGTGGCGCTTCGTACGCCCCACATCATCGAGATCGTTGTGCTTGCCACCGGCACGAGCACACTTCTGCACACTCACTGCTCGCTTATATGGTGGCGTTTCGTCGCCTACGAAATATGGCTTGAAAGGCACCATTCCGGCAACCGTAAAAAGCACCGTGGGGTCGTGGGGAATGAGACTGGCCGACTCGACCTGAGCATGGCCCTTATCGATGAAAAAATCACGAAAAGCGTTACGCACCTCGTTGGCTGAATGCGGACGACGCGATGAACTGAACGAATTTGAGGGAGTACTCATTACCGCAAATCTTAGCCGTTACGGCTTCGGTTGGAGTTCTGATTCACGTTCACGCATTGCACTTTGTCCTTCATGGACTGCATCGGTGAACCGCGAACGAACATTGCGAGACACTTCTCCCGCACGCACCTTGGCCCGCTGAGCAACTCGTGTTGGTGCAAGATCTTGGGCCGCAGTGACTACTCGCCTTTTTGCATAGCCGCCTCCGATGAGGGCCACTATGAAACCAGCAAAGAACCACACCAAACGACGCATGCCTGCACCCTATCTGCCAGATTTTCTTCGCTGCCGTGTTTTGCGCCGCGAAGCCTGAGTGGGCGCTGATGTAGAGAATTTACGCAATCCACGCGACACTCCTCGCGCAACAGCGACAGTTTTGATGAGTGGCGAGGTAATGACCGTTCGAGCCACGCGAGAGGTATCGGCCAAGGCCGAACTCACCATTTCAGCCGAACCCAACACCCTGTCGAAACGCTCGAGGTCTTCGCGGGCATCATCCACAACTTCTCGCGTTTCATCGGTGGCATCTCGTAGATCTGCCATGAGTGGCAATACACGTGACTCAAACAGATCGAGATCTGAGCGCAACTCTCGCAGTGCAGACAACACCTGCAGCAACACAATGCTTAAGGCTGCGAATGCGAAAAAGCACATCACCAAGCCCACAATGACTGCTACATCACGACCCGTCATAAGCCCTCATCGTAGTAGCGATGACCATCTAAAGCTTCGGGCAAATAGTCATTCGCTTGCGCCGCTGGGTTCTGTGATGTCGCTATGTGAGGCGAGACATAGCCGGATCCATGGCCAAGGCTTTCGGCACCTTGATAATGGCCGTCACGGAGGAACAGTGGAACCTCACCGATTCCACCACTACGTACCTCGCTCATTGCGTTCCATATTGCATTTGACGTGGAGTTGCTTTTAGGAGCTGACGCTAAATGAATAGTTGCTTGAGCAAGATTCAGTTGTGCCTCGGGCATACCCACATGCTCCACTGCTTGTGCACATGCCGTGGCAACCAACAACGAGGTGGGGTCGGCCATTCCGATATCTTCGCTTGCCAAAATGACAAGTCGACGCGCAATAAACCTAGGGTCTTCGCCTGCTACCAGCATCCGCGCCAGCCAATGAATTGCGGCATCAACTGCAGACCCACGAATGCTCTTGATGAACGCAGATATGACGTCGTAATGATCGTCGCGACCGTATCGCAGCGCACTTGTACTCAAAGCAGCCTCAACGTTGGCCAGGGAAACAACTACTTGTTTGCCAGGTGTGTTGCTCACATCACTACGCGCCAATGCACAGGCCACCTCTAACGACGTGAGAATTTGTCGACCGTCTCCTTGAGCCATGTCTAAGAGGTGCGTCTTCGCTACTTCGTCTAAATGGGCATTTTCAGCAGCACAGCCGCGCTCAATCAAAATAGACAAATGAGTTGCCGACAACGGTTCGAGGTGAAACAACGTTGAACGACTACGCAATGGTGCATTGACTTCGAAAAAAGGGTTCTCGGTTGTGGCACCAACAAGAACCAGCAAACCGCTCTCTACCGCCGGGAGTAGCGCATCTTGCTGCGAGGTGCTAAATCGGTGAATCTCATCGATAAACACCATGGTGCGACGCTGTTTTTCGCCAAGCAAATGTTGCGCCTGAGCAATGGTCTCACGAATGTCTTTCACGCCCGATGACACTGCAGACAGACGCACGAAGTGCGCACTTGATTGAGTGGCCATCACTTCGGCAAGTGATGTTTTCCCAATACCAGGAGGCCCCCACAAAATCACCGACGACAATTGGTCGCTTTCAATGAGCACCCGTAAGGGCTTTCCTAAGCCAACAAGGTGTTCTTGCCCTACAACTTCGTCAAGGCAACGTGGGCGCAAACGCGCAGCAAGAGGAGCCTGTCGCTGCAATTGCTCTGCAGCTGATGCCGAGAACAGGTTCTCACTCGTACAAGACCTACTTCACTGCCGGAGGTAATGTACGAATACCTAGTTCATTGAGTTGTGCAGCATCAACCACGGTTGGTGCATTGGTCATTGGATCACTGCCCGATTGGGTCTTCGGGAAGGCAATGACTTCACGGATGTTGTCTTCGCCCGCAAGAATTGCAGTTAATCGGTCGATACCAAATGCAAAACCACCATGTGGTGGAGCGCCATATTTGAACGGCTGCAAGAAGAACCCAAAACGCCGATCGGCTTCTTCATCGCTAATACCCAACTTGTTGAATACTTGCCTTTGTAATTCAGGCTCATGGATACGAATGGAACCTGAACCAAGCTCCCAGCCATTCAACACGAGGTCGTACGCCTGAGCACGCACACGAAGTGGCTCTGTGTCGAGATACTGCAAGTCGTCGGGATGTGGATGGCAAAACGGATGATGCCCTGGTTTTGGACGACCAGTTACAGCATCGATACCAACGAAGAGTGGGAAATCAATGACCCAAACATAGCGGTATGGGCCTTCATGAACGGGTGGGCGACCAATGTCGTTACGCAATTGTCCAAGAACTTCACAGGTGGTGTCCCATTCGTCGGCCACGATCAATATGAGGTCGCCTGGCACCGCACCAAAACGGTCACAAAGCGCAGCGCTCTCGGTAGCTGAAATGAACTTTGCTACAGGAGACTCAAAGGTCTTACCCTCGGCAACGCGCAGCCACACTAAACCTTTTGCACCCACTTGCTTTGCGCGATCGGTGAGTGCGTCGAGCCTGCCTCTTCCCGATGCAGCCTGTTCTGGATACGTTGCCGCATCGACACGAATACCTTTGATGGATGCTGCTGTTGAAAAAGCTTTGAATTCTGTTGCGGCAAAAATATCGGTGAGTTCGTGCAACTCGAGCCCGAAACGAAGGTCGGGTTTATCCACCCCGAACCTGTTCATTGCCTCGTGCCAAGTGATTTGCTCGATGGGAGGAACGGCTACACCCGTTGCAGCTTCGGCAGCAGCGGTTACTGCTTTACCAATTGCAGCGAGGACATCGGGCTGAGTAACAAAACTCATTTCAGCGTCTAACTGCATGAATTCGTACTGACGATCGGCGCGAAGGTCTTCATCGCGTAGACATCGCGCAATTTGGAAATACCTGTCGACTCCTGCCACCATCAACAACTGCTTCCACAATTGGGGTGACTGCGGCAGTGCGTAAAACGAGCCTGGCTCTTTACGTGAAGGAACAAGGAACTCACGCGCACCTTCAGGGGTGGACGGCATGAGGAAAGGTGTTTCTACCTCTACGAACTCTTGCAATTCCATTGCGGCCCTGATGGCAGAGTTGATTTTTGCCCGCAACCGAATGTTTTTTTGCATCCGCTCACGACGAATATCGAGGTAGCGGAATCGCAAACGAATGTTTTCATCGACATCATCAGCTCGTGAGTCGATGGGAAACGGTGGTGGCTCTGACTCGTTGAGAACTTCAACAACACAATCACCAATTTCTATGGCACCTGTTGGAATTTGAGAGTTCAACGTACCTTCTGGCCGTTCACGTACAACACCAGTAATGCGCACCACGTATTCAGAGCGAACATCTACTGTGCGATCTACTACACACTGCACGATTCCGGAGTGGTCGCGAATATCGAAAAAGGCCAAGTGCTCACCGTGTTCACGGCGTCGTGACAACCAACCACAAATTTGCACTGTGGTTCCGATGTGCTCGGGGCGCAATTCTCCACACAAGTGTGAGCGCATTGAGGTTGACTGTGAAATCATGAATTGACCTTTCCTAATTGTGCAGCCACATGTTCTACAACAGCATCAAGTGATATTTCCTCTTGATGACCATCGACCATTGACTTCACTGTTGCAACGCCTTGAGATAATTCGTCGGTACCAATAATGACGGCATATGTAGCACCCGACTTGTCGGCAGCTTTCATTTGTGCCTTCATTGCCCGCCCACCATATGCACGTTCCGACGCAAAGCCCGCTGTACGAAATTGTTGACACAATTGCAATGCCTGCATACCACCAGTTGTATCGATAACAAATACATCGGCTTTTGTTGATGGGTGAGGAAAAACTTGCTCAGCATCGCAGGCCAACAAAGTGCGATCGAGGCCAATGGCAAAACCGATGCCTGGAGTGGCTGGGCCACCAAGGTCTTCTACTAAGCCGTCGTAACGCCCGCCGCCGCCTACTGCTGTTTGTGCCGACTCCAAAGCCGTGGATTGAAACTCAAAAGTAGTGCGGCAGTAGTAGTCGAGCCCACGAACGAGTCGTTCGTTAACGACATATGCGATACCAAGTGCATCGAGACCCTGTTTCACCTGCGCAAAGTGCGAGGATGCTTCGTCGCTGAGAAAGCCACTAATTGAGGGTGCTTGAGCAACAACTGCTTGCTCGCTTTCCCGCTTTGAGTCGAGCACCCGCAGTGGGTTTCGCTCGAGGGTTGCCACACTCTCAGGGCTCAACTCACTGATGCGCCCTTGGAAATACTGCGACAACGCTTCAACGTAGCGGGCGCGATCTCCGGAGTCGCCGAGTGAATTGATATTCAAAACAACATTGCGTAGCCCAAGGTTTTGGAAAAACTCAACAGCAAGAGCGATGACTTCAACATCGAGTAACGGGTCGTCACTTCCCAGTGCCTCTACACCCACCTGGTCGAACTGGCGGTAGCGCCCGTGTTGAGCCCGTTCGTAGCGGAAGTTGGGGCCGCTGTACCAAACCTTCCATGGCGGCAAAGGACGATGTTGTGCAAAAGAGCGACACACACCGGCGGTTTGTTCTGGCCGCAGCGCAACATGGCGGCCACCCTTATCGACGAAGTCATACATCTCTTTGGTGACTACATCGGTTGCGTCTCCGAGCCGCTGAAAAACGCCTAGGTCTTCAAACATTGGAACCACAATGTGCTGGAATCCGGCGAGCGAGACGACTGCATCGAATTCCTCAACGAAACTGCGCCAGCGAGCTGCATCGGGAGGCAAGATATCGCGAGTCCCCGGGGTTGTTTGAAACGATGGCACGCCAAGAGGTTACTCGTCAGAGTCGGTCGAACCCGTGGTATTTCCTGGCAGAACTCGATAAGAGTCGTACACACCAGCAATGTTTTTAATGGTTCTCAGCACCGCATCGAGGTGGTTGGGGTCGGCTAACTCAAACTCAAAACGCATTTTTGCAACACGGTCGAGGCCCGTATGGGTTGAGCAAGCGACGATATTCACATGGTGGTCAGACAGCGCGTTTGCCACATCTCGCAAGAGGCGCGACCTATCGAGTGCGACCACTTCAACGCTTGCCCTAAAAGTGGAACCTCGCTGTTGGTCGGACCACTCCACCTCTACCACACGACTTGCTTGCTCTTGCACAAGTGATCCGGCATTTGCACAGTCGATGCGGTGGACGCTGACCCCGCGACCCTTTGTGATGAACCCCATGATTTCGTCACCCGGCACAGGAGTGCAACAAGTAGATAACCGCACAAGTACGTCGTCGAGACCGTCAACGTGGATTGCAGGCCCATCGAGGGTAGGGCGACGCGGCCGATCGACACGAAGTTCAGACGCCAACAGTTCGCCATCGGTACCAAGTTGCATCACGCGTGCAATACGTTGCGCCACTCCCCTTGCACTCACATGGTGTTCACCAATTGCCGCAAAGAGCGAATCGAGATCGACATGGCCACCGTCGTTCACTTCGCCCATTAAAGCGTCGGAGCTCAAGATGCTATGTACAGGCAGCCCTTCACGCCGCAACTCAGCAACGAGGTCTTCCCTGCCCGTCTCAATCATTTCGTCGCGACGTTCGCGAGAGAACCATTGCCGGATTTTGTTTCTCGCACGAGGGCTTGAGACAAAGTTCATCCAGTCACGGGAAGGACCAGCATCATCAGATTTAGCAGTGAAGATCTCACATGTATCACCCGAATGCAACTCGTAGTTCAACGTCACAAGACGGCCATTTACCTTCGCACCAATGCACGCATGGCCAACTTCGGTGTGCACCGCATATGCGAAATCGACCGGCGACGAGTGCAGCGGCAAGGGAATCACTTTGCCCTTCGGAGTGAAGACAAAGAGTTCATCTTGTACAAGGTCTTCTTTGAGACCCTCCATGAAGTGCGTAGGGTCGGCAACATCGGCTTGCCAGTCAATAATGCGGTTCAACCAGTCAATATCACCAGGTGCAACACCGTCTTTATACGCATAGTGCGCAGCAACACCCCACTCGGCGCGATTATGCATTTCACGTGTGCGGATTTGTACTTCTAACGGTTTACCCTCAGGACCAATCACCGTGGTGTGCAGCGATTGATACAAATTGAACTTTGGCATTGCGATGTAATCTTTGAAGCGACCCACCACTGGCTTCCATCGCCCGTGAATACAGCCCAAAGCGCCATAACAATCTTTGACGGAATCGACGATGATGCGCACGGCAACGAGATCGAAAATTTCATCGAACTCCCGGCTCTTTTGCACCATTTTTTCGTAAATGCTCCACAGGTGCTTTCCGCGTCCAGTTACTTCTGCCTTGATCCCTAACTCAGAGAGTTTGATTTGGACGTCGCCCACTACCTTGGCGAGGTACACCTCGCGCTCTGGCGTGCGCGTTCCCACCAAGTGGTCTAACTCTGCAAATCGCTTCGGGTAAATAGCAGCAAACGACAAGTCTTCGAGTTGCTGTTTCATTTCCTGCATGCCCAATCGGTGTGCAAGTGGTGCGTAAATGTCGAGCGTTTCGTGCGCTATGCGCTGCTGTTTCTCTACCGACATTCCTGCAAGTGTTCTCATGTTGTGCAAGCGGTCGGCGAGCTTAATAACCAACACGCGTATATCTCGTGCCATGGCAACCAGCATTTTGCGCATGGTTGCAGCTTGTTGTGCTTCTTTGGAATCGAACTGCAGGCGCTCTAATTTGGTGACACCGTCGACGATGCTTGCGACTTCTTTACCGAAATTGCGTTCAACTTCTTCAAGCGTAATTTCAGTATCTTCAACAGCGTCGTGAAGCAGTGCCGCAGCTAAGGAAACATCGTCTAGTCCAATATCGGCAACAATTTTTGCTACCGCAATGGGATGGTTGATGTACGACTCCCCACTACCGCGCAGTTGATGCTGATGTGCACTGCGAGCCGTGATGTACGCCTTATTGATGAGAGCAATTGACGCTTTGGGGTGGCGCGAGCGATAAGACGCCAGCAACGGTGCAAGTTCTTCTGCAGGCGCTGCGGAACTGCGCCTCCAAGGAAGAACGCGGTCGCCCGAAGCCATACGTGCTACCTGTACGTCATCACCGAGTGAATGGTGTGCCCGGATAACACGCTTCGACCACCGAGTGCATCGAGCTCGATGAGAAACAGCAAAGCTGCTACATGAGCACCAAGACCTTCAATGAGTTTGATGGCAGCTTTGGCGGTTCCGCCGGTAGCCAACACGTCGTCGACAATAACAACCGAGTCACCAGGCCCCACTGCATCGCGATGCGCTTCCAAAACGTCTGTTCCATACTCCAAGGCATATTCCTCGCGTACGACTTCCCAAGGCAACTTCCCTGCTTTGCGCACGGGCACGAACCCAGCACCTAAATGGAAAGCAACTGGAGCCGCAAGAATGAAACCGCGGGCTTCAATACCAATAACCTTGTCGATTTTCAGACCATTTGACATTGCAACGATAGAACTCACTGCTTCGCTGAAGCCTTGTGGGTCGCCAATTAACGGAGTGATATCGCGAAAAGTGACACCTGGTGCTGGCACGTCTTCAATATTGCGGATGTACCTTTGCAGTGAATCGTTGTGCATGATTTACCGGCGCGTCTTTTTACGGGGGCGCGGAGGATGCGACAGAACTGCCGTCACAGCATCGACTGGGTTGCTCGCTACACCGACGGAATCGTCACTAGAACGAGCAGATTGTTTACGCGATACCGACGACCCTGTTTGCATCAAGGTAGTCATGTCGGCCTTTAGTGACCGCTGCCCAATGAGTGAGCGGAACTTTGGTTCGCGCGATTTCAAAATTGAGAGCAACGGCGTTGCAATGAATATTGAAGAATACGCACCTGTTAAAAGGCCAACGAACAGGGCCAATGCAAACTCTTGAAGCGCAACTGCACCAAAGACACCGGATCCGAGAATCAACAACGACAACACAGGCAATACCGCTGCGAAGCTGGTGTTGAGCGAACGCATCAGAACCTGGTTCATAGAAACGTTAACGATGTCTTCATACGAGACACGTGAGGCACTGAAGCGACTTGTATTGTCGTGCACTTTGTCGAATACCACAATGGTGTCGTACAGAGAGAAACCCAAAATGGTAAGAAACGCGATAACTGTTGATGGTGTCACTTCAAAACCAAGAAGCGAATACACACCAACGCTGATGATGACGTCGTGCACCATTGCCATAATGGCTGCTATTGCCATCTTCCATTCAAATCGCCAGGCGATATACAAAGAAACCAGCAAGAAAAACACGAGCAGAGCACGTATTGCCTTAATGGTAATACTGCGACCCCAAGACGAACTCACGTTAGAAACGCTTACCTCAGCAACATCTACTTTTGCTGCTTCAGCCAAAGATTTCTGCACAGTGCTACGTACTTCAGGAGTTTGGTCATCTACCTGTACTCGGATGCGCTCACCTGCGCCACTGCCAAGTGTTTGTACTTTTGCATTGCGAGATTCAATGTTGTTGTCTTCAAGAATTGCTGTTGCCGAGTCGATGGTAAGACCGTTCTTCACCGGTGCTTCCCACGCCACTCCACCTTCAAAGTCAATTCCTAAGTTGAGCCCTTGGAACAACAGCGACACCAAAGTCGCAACGACCAAGGCGCCAGACAGTATGAAACCCCACCAGCGGCGACCAACAAAGTCAATTGTTGTTTCGCCGTTATAAAGACGACCCCAGCGACCACTCATCGTGCCACCACACCTTCTGTTGAACTTTCGACAAGTTGATCATTTCCATCGTCACTGCGACGCGCCCGCACTCCAAACATTTTGGCGCCATTCATCCATTTTGAACGAGACATCAAAATAACTGTTGGGCGTGTAAAGAAATACGCAACGATGATGTCGCAAAGAGTCGAGAGCCCGAGGAAGAAAGCGAAACCTCTTACAGAGCCGACGGTGAGGAACCACAGCACTACTGCACCAATGAGCGACACCGTGTCGGCAGCAATAATTGTTCTCCATGCCGAATTGAAACTGCGTGTAGCAGAGTTCTTCAAAGTTTTTCCGCCGAGAACGTCGTCTTTCAACTTCTCAAAGAACACCACATACGAGTCGACGGTGACACCAACTGAGACGATGATTCCGGTGACACCAGACAGCGACAGAGCAAGACCGTTGCGTTGCGAGAGCCACGAAATTGCGCTCCACTGCAACATGCCTGAAATTGCCAAACCACCCAAGACCACAATTGCCAAACGGCGATAGTAGAAAAAGAGGAAAAGCAATACGAGCAAGACGCCCACAAGACCCGAAATCAAGGCTGCATTGAGTGAATCTTTGCCCAAGGTTGCCGACACGGTTTGTGCTGTTGGGGAATCGAATCGCACTGGCACAGCACCGAACTCAAGGACTTTGGCCAAGTCTTTGGCTTCTGCCTCTTTGAAGTCGCCGCTGATTTGCACGCTGCCACTGAAGTTTGCCGTTTGCACCACAGGAGCTGAGATCACCACGCCGTCAAGAACGATGGCAATTTGGCCTGTAGGGCACGTAGCGGCTTTTTGGAAGCATTGCGCTGCAAGAAGATTCCACTTGTCTTCACCACTTGCACCATCACGCAAACCAACAGCTACGACCCAAGAACCACTATTAATTTGTGCGGCGGCATCGTTGGCAAATACTTGACCGTCCGCTTGTGAAGGACCAGTGAAATACACGAGACCATCGCGACCTTCCAGAATTGCTTGCTTGGAAGGTTCGTTGGTCATGGAAATATCTTGTTGCGGCATTGATGGTGCAACGGCAACCGTGGTTGTTGTTGCACCAACATCTGTTGAAACAACAGTTGTTGAAGGAGCGCCGCTTGTAAGGGCTGGCGCTGTCGTTGATGTCTCTTGAGTAGTAGATGGAGCAAGCGTTGTAACAACTGTTGTTGTGGCTGCACTAGCAGGTTGACGCGTCTTACCAAGACCACCTGCAGATGCCGGTTGACTTGTGGTCGCTCCTGCCACGGTTGTGGTCGCTCCTGCCACGGTTGTGGTTGCACCAGCGACCGTGGTTGTTGCACCAGCGACCGTGGTTGTTGCGCCAGCAACTGTGGTGGTTGCACCAGCCACCGTGGACGATGTCGCTCCGGGCACTGTGGTCTGACCAGCAATGGTGGTGGTGGTTGCATCGTCATTTCTCATGCCCGACTGCAATACCGGACGGAGCAATACTTCACCGGTACGCCCAACAATCTCGAGTGCGCGTTGCTGGTCTTTTACACCCGGAAGGTTGATGACCACTGTGCTGCCTTGGCGAATGATTTCCGGCTCAGCTACACCAATAGAGTCAACACGAGCGCGAATGATTTCCACAGCGACGTCTAACGCAGCGGTGTCGAAGTCACCTTTTGGCTCAAGGGTAACCGATGCTCCGCCTTGAAGGTCGAGCCCCAGAGAGGGCTTGTTTCCGGCAATGAGGTTTCCGGCCACAAGAGATATGGAAACGAGGACAGTTGCTATGAGCGTGATGAGAAGTTTGCGACGCATGTGTTGAACTACTTGTCTGAATCGTCAGAATTGTCGCTCTCCACTGCAGGAGCCTCTTGGCGTACTTCAATGCGACGCACAATTGCTGAACGCATTGCGCGTACTTCTACTCCATCTGCAAGGTCAACCCATACGACATCGCCCGCTTGATCTTCTTTATCAAAATCGGTGACAAAACCAATGAGGCCAGAAGAGAGTTGAACCTGATCGCCAATTTGGACTGCTCGCACCAACTCTTGTGCTTCTTTTGCGCGACGGCGCTGTGGGCGAATAAGCAAGAAGTACATGGCCACAAAAATGAGACCAAAGAAAAAGAGCTGGAATATGGCGGAGCCCCCTCCAGAAGATTTCTCGGCGGCAAGGAGAGCAGTTGGGGAAAGAGACATGGCAACAAGCGTAGCCACTACGAGCCCCAGACCCCCATTACGCGCTGCCTCATCTGCTGAAATGTGCCGTTTCCGATGGACTCTCGCATCTCTGCCATGAGGGCAAAGGTCCAAGCAATGTTGTGATACGACACCAAACGCGAGGCCGTTGGCTCAGAAGTTTGGAATAAGTGGCGAATATATGCCCGCGAATGACGCCGACAGACCATGCATGCGCATTCAGCATCGAGAGGGAGATCTTGCAGGGCGTATTGGGCGTTTTTCATATTTAACTTGCCGGTGCTTGTTAGTGCGGTTCCGTGGCGACCCAGTCGGGTTTGCAAAACACAGTCGAATTGGTCGACGCCTAAGTTGACCGCTTCAATGAGTGACGCAGGATCCCCTACTCCCATCAGATACCGGGGCCGGTCTGTGGGCAAGTTCTGCAGCGCTGCAGCCAATGCCGGCAACATTTCTTCCCGCGATTCCCCCACAGAGAGACCGCCAATTCCGTAGCCATCAAATTCTAAAGCAGCAGTAGAAAGCGCACTACGTGCTCGCAGTTCGGGGTTGATGCCGCCTTGCACAATGCCAAACAGGGCCTGGTCGGTGCGGCTGTGATGCTCGCGAGCACGCTGCGCCCACATCGACGTACGTTTGAGCGCCAACTCCACTACGTGCGGCTCCGACGGCAGCGGCGGACACACATCGAGAACCATCTGAATCGTTGCACCCAGCTTCTGCTGCACTTCCACTGCCGTCTCTGGCGTATAGCGATGCAAAGAACCGTCGTACGTCGACTTAAAAGTCACTCCGTCGTCATCGACTTTTGGCTCTAGTGAGAAGACTTGGAATCCACCCGAGTCGGTGAGCGTTAGTCCACCCCAGCTCGCAAACTTTCCCAGACCCCCCAAGGCCTCTACCGTGTCGGCTCCGGGACGCAACATCAGGTGATACGTGTTGCCTAAAACAATTTGTGCACCAAGATCTTCATAGTCAACGGCACTGAGATATCTCACTGCCCCACGGGTACCTACAGGCATAAAACATGGCGTGGTGTACGTTCCGTGCGCAGTTGTCGCGACGCCAGCTCGGGCCGTACCTTCAGTTGCCTGCACTTCAAATGAAACTGGATGCACTAGAGGTCGCTTTCCGTTGTTGAATTGTCTAACCGCGCAAGAAGCATGGCATCGCCAAAAGAAAGAAAACGATAGTTCTCCTGCAGTGCTTCTGCATAAAGGTCTCGCCATGACTCTCCAATGAATGCCTGCACCATCAGCAACAGTGTGGTTCTTGGCATATGAAAATTAGTCATCATGAGGTCGACATACTTCCACGAGTATCCAGGCGTGATGAAGAGCCGTGTGCGACCCGTGAGTTCTCCGGCAACTGCTACCGATTCAAGCGCGCGCACCGAGGTTGTTCCAACGGCAACTACACGTTGGGCATTTTCCACTAGCTGCATCGTTTGTTGCGGCACGTTGTACCACTCGGAATGGATGACATGATTGAGAGGATTTTCTTCATCAACTGGCTTAAAGGTGTCGAGA
>Ga0208592_1000027_pt1 | contig 43830 bp, 49 predicted proteins | sample LakMenE18May10ns_FD_150712 | JGI IMG/M metagenome (GOLD analysis project Ga0208592, IMG submission 150712) | Freshwater microbial communities from Lake Mendota, WI - 18MAY2010 deep hole epilimnion ns (SPAdes) | ecosystem: Environmental > Aquatic > Freshwater > Lentic | place: Lake Mendota...
CGAAATAGAGCCAAAAATGACTGTTGTTAAAAAGCCAATAGTGCAACCAATTGATGCAACCGCGTATGCGATTCCAAATAAAAACATAGAAAATACAGTGCGATCTTTACCACCAGCAATTGCAGGTGTGGTGATTTTGGGTTTCCAACCACGCAGCATTGCAAGCCCCATTGCTACAAGAGCTACACCAATGACAAGCGATGCGTACTTCGCATTTTGTTCAATCCAGTTAGTGAAGAGACGTGAGATACTTCCCACCAAAAGAAATACTGCAATGAATCCGCTTGATGTTGCTGCACCAACAAGAAGCGCTCTGCGCAATGTTGCACGCTGTGTGCTTTTTGGCCGTGACCCTTCAAGCCCAAGAAAATACATGAGGTATGTAGGAAGTAATACAAAGCCACACGGATTTACTGCAGCTAGAACTCCAAGAATGAAGCTGTAGGCAAAACGTCCTTCAAGAGCAATCATGACACTCCAAAATATTTCTGCATGGTTGTGGCAAGTTCAGCGGAAGTAATTTCGCCAGCGTGTTGAGAAACAATGACACCACCAGCATCAACAAAGAGTGTCATGGGAAAAGTACCAACACCTAACTGTGTCAGTAGTTCGCCATTGGGGTCACGGACATAAATGAAGTCGTTCGACTCACTGGCGTATTCATCCACAAAATCTTGCGCAGCAACGGCAGTGTCTTGAGGGTTCACGCCAACAAAAGAGATGTTGCCTTTTGTGCTTGCAGCCGCATCGAGCAATGCAGGAAATTCACGTTTGCAGGGCTCACAGGTAGAGAACCAGAAGTTCACCACCATGGGTTTGCCACGCAGGGTGGAAAAATCAATAGCTGTGCCGGTGAGATCTTCCAACGACAGAGTAGGAAACAATTTTCCAGCTGCAGGAACATTGGTACCAATGGTGGGGTCGGCAATAGTGAGCGAGGGGCTCAGTGTGACCGTTCCTAGGTCAGAGGTGGCATCTTCTGTGCGGTCGCTGAGGAGCCACCCACCGCCAACGCTCACCACGGCTACTGCCAAGATGGTCAGCAGCAGGCGCACGGTGCGATGGCGGGGGAAGGTCACCTCATCAGGCTACCGATGCCACTAAGTGCCGAGGAATTGGCACTTCGTCAATGGGTCGCATGTGACGAATGTGGACGGGTGGCCGTCCGCGTGGTCGCTTGACAGCAACCACGCGGCCGTTCTCAATGAGCTCGCCGCCCCAGACTCCCCAGGGCTCGTTTTGCTCGATCGCTTGGGCGAGACAACTCGCCTGTGAAGAACACTTGGAACAGATGGCTTTGGCGCGTGCAATATCAACATGCTCTTCAGAGAAGAAGAGATAGGTCAGGGTCCCATTTCCATCGGCGCATCGTTTGGCAGACAGAATCATCGGGGTATCGATGCTGATGTCGAGAGTGTTGATGGCAAGCATGTTGTCTACTTTCTGTTCGGTGTTCTGGTATTCGGTTTGTTGGAAAAGAATCGGGAAAACAAAAAAGGCCGCCGGGTGTGTTACCCAGCGGCCTCGACTTACACGTTTTTCGTTTTACGTGTTGCTCCTGTCGAGGCGCTGGCTGAATCGCTTATTGGCGAATTTCACCGCAAACGCTGGATTGCTGGCATGCCAATAACTCGCGGCCGCGCTGGTATGCGCGGATGCGTTGGTGGAGGCTGCGAAGCAGGCGAGGGCGTTGGTGTTCTTTAACATTCGGCTTTAAGGAAACCACCTATTTGGAGTCGAGTCAAGCGATTTAACGAAAGAGGGATGAAACCCTTTATCCATTAGGGTTTTCCTGTGGAAGCCGCCCCCCTTGAATTCCTTGCAGTTCCCCCTCAGGGGCGGATCTTTACCGCCGCACGCAGGGTGCGCTTAGGCGATGTCACCCCTCGTGGCCGACTGCGCCTCGATGCCACCGTGCGATACCTCCAAGACGTTTCCCACGACGACACTGAAGACGCAAACTATGCCGATAAAGACGGTTGGGTAGTGCGCCGCACTGCATTGCGCGTTACCAAGTTTCCTGTTTTTCAAGAGCGGCTTACTTTACAAACATGGTGCGGAGGACTCGGCTCGCATTGGGCAGAACGCTCCACGCGTATTGAAGGTGAAAAAGGTTCGCTCATAGAAGCCTCGGCAGTGTGGGTGCATGTTGATTTACAAACGATGCGCCCCGCAGTACTCGCTGAAGATTTCTTAGTGACCGCTCGTGACGCTGCGATGGAGAGAAAAGTCAGTGCACGTTCAATGTTGCGTATCAAACCAGATGATGCTGAACAGCGAGATGCTTGGCCTGTGCGATTTTCCGATATGGATGCACTCGGACACATGAACAATGCTGCTTATTGGGAAGCAATTGAAGAGTGGTTAAGTGGGCACCGAGATTTTCGTGAACCATTTGCCGTAGTGCTTGAGCACCTCACTCCCATTGAGCCAGGGCACGATGTTTTTACTGTGACCCGCGAAGAAAAAAATCTCACGGCAATTTGGCACGAGATGAACGGCACCATTGCCGCAGTTGCGCAACTACAAAAACTCTAAAAAGTTTTAGACGCGAACGTATTCGAGGAAACCATCTTTTTCACGCACACTGAAATCGCCAGCAATACGCAGATGCTCGAGGTGAGCAAAGGTTTCGCTGTCGGCCATCGGGCCCTGTGCACGAGCAGAAAAGAGATGCCCCGCAATTTCCATGACGGTGGCTGGGCGATCGAACTCATCGCCAATAGAACGCAATTTTTCTAGGCGTTCAATGTGGTGATCTTTAATATCTTGCACACGCTCAACAACATTGGTGAATGGGTTGCCGTGTGCGGGAAGTGCAAGTTTCATTTGCGAACCAAGCTCGCCCACTTTGTCGAGTGAACTGAAAAACTCTGCTAATGGGTCGACCGCTTTGGTCATGCCAGAAATGTGTGGCGTAATACTGGGCAAAACGTGATCGCCACTAATGAGAACACCACTATCGGGGTCGAACAAGCACAGGTGATCTTCGGTATGACCAGGTGTATGTACCGCAAGCCATTCACGTTTTGCCAACGTGATGCGGTCGCCTTCATCAACGCGGCGGTTGGGGTGCGGTACACCAAAGATTTTCGGAAACTTTGCGTGCATGCGCAACTGAGTGTGGCGACGCCACGGAATGTTGTAACCCTCGCCACCCCAGGGTGTTTTTCCGTTTGGACGCACATTAGGAATGTCGGGAACGTCTTCTACGTCAACATCGGGTGGCTCTTTGGGGTCCCACCACAACCGGAAACGACGATGCGCAATAATTTCTGCACCGAAGTCTTTACGCAAACGACCAGCGCCACCGTAGTGGTCGGGATGGCTATGTGTAACGAGCACCGAGTGCACACGGCGCAAAGGAATGCCCATGTCTTTTAAGCGACTCTCTAATGCATGAAACGATTCACGACCAGGCATACCGGGGTCGACTACCGCAACACCGCGCTCATCTTCCAGAACGTACATGTTGACATGACCAAGGCCAGGAAGATCGATGGGGAGTTGTGTGCGATAAATACCAGGAACAATTTCCGCGATGTCGGTGCTCGCCGGCATTTGTTCTTGCCGCATGGGGCGTGGGGCCGCGGCAGAAGAAGATGCAGGAGTAGAGGTCACTTGCCTAATCTACTTGTGTGTGCAGTGCTACTTGAAGGCGTGCGCGCGATAGTACGCAAGTTCACGCACACTTTCGCGAATATCGTCGAGTGCACGGTGGTTTCCTTCTTTGCTGGGCCGACCCGCAGTGAGTTCGGGGTACCAGCGCTTCGTGAGTTCTTTCACACTCGACACGTCGATGCTGCGGTAGTGGAGATAGTTCTCAATGTCGGGGAGATATGCCGCAAGAAAACGGCGGTCGGTGCCGATGCTATTTCCACATAGTGGAACTGTTTTTGGAGCGCCAACATGACTCTTAATGAAGTCGAGTGTGATGCGACCCGCTTCTTCAAGGCTCAAAGTGGAGGTGCGAATTTCATTGAGCAAACCCGACTTCGTGTGCATGTTCACAACAAATGGGTCCATGGCGGCAAGAAGGTGTTCGGGTTGGTGCACCACAAGATCGGGGCCCTCGGCGATGATGTTTAATTCGTCGTCGGTAATGAGGGTGGCAATTTCCACAATCACTTCTTTTGCAGGGTCGAGCCCTGTCATTTCGAGATCCATCCACACCATCACGTCATGCAATCTAGAGTCAAGGTGTGCTGAACGTCGCCATCCAACAACTTGACCCCGAACTTCCCCTCCCCGCACTCGCCCACAAAGGCGATGCCGGAACCGACCTCCATGCCCGTATCTCCATAGAGGTGCCCCCAGGAGGCGGCAGGGTGCTCGTTCCCACCGGTATTGCCATTGCGTTACCCGAGGGGTATGCAGGCTTTGTACTGCCGCGCAGTGGCCTGGCGTTGAAGCATGGTATTTCGGTGGTCAATGCACCGGGGCTCATCGATGCGGGCTACCGCGGTGAACTACAGGTCATCATTTTGAATACCGACCCAACAAATGCGTATGGCATAGAGCGAGGCGACCGTATTGCGCAACTTGTTGTGCAACGCATTGAAGAAGTGCAGTGGACCGTTGTCGAAAGCCTTGAGGGTTTCGATCGTGGTGGTGGCTTTGGCCACTCGGGTCGTTAGTTGAAAACTTTTACAAAACTTCGCGTGCATTTGCGGCGATGGGCAAATACCAACCGCGTGTCATCCAACGCTCAGCAAGTTGTTTGCCTTTGTCGTCGCCCATGTCGAAGCCGCCCACTGTTGATGCAGGTGCAACCATGGCCCACAAACACTGCAGCTGAAACTCAGACCAGAATGTGTCGAACGAATAGTTGGTAACGCCTTGCGCAACAAGTTCATTGTGATACAGCTCTAAGAGCCGCATGCCCTCTTTGTCCCACACTTCGGGGTCCATGGAAGAACTCAGAAGATACTGCACATCTTGTGCGGGTGTGCCTTTCACCAACATTTGGAAGTCGATGAACATGATGTCGCTTGCGTCGGCATTGAAGAAAACATTTTCTAAACGCACATCGCCATGACACAATGTGCGTGCTGCAGCACTTGAACGACCCATAATTTCTTCAAATTTGTCGGCTACGTCGCGGCCAAGTGCAACTGCTTCTTCGCCAAGACGTGGAATCCAGTCGGCTTCAATAACGGGCATTGCACCGCGCATAATGCCTGGTACAACGGCTAATTGAATAGGGCTGTCGTTAGTGGGTAACCAATCAAACGTGTCGAGGTCGGGGTGTTCCCACCATGCGGCGTGCCACTTGGCAATTTCTTTGAGTGTGCGCTCGAGTTGAGGAACTGTTGCACCATTTAATTGATCGCCAACAGTGAGGTGTGCAACTTCATCAATGATGAGAACAAATTCGCCAGCTGCAATGTCCATATCGGCATATAAGCAACGAACAGAAGGAACAGGTGTGCGCGTTGCAAGCTCGTTGAAGAAATACGTTTCACGAACGTAGATGCCGAGAGCAAGAGCAACGTTTTTATTTTCTGGCGCAGCGGTGGGAATTTTGAGAACCATGCGTGTTGGCGCAGTGGTTGTTGTTTCTGTGTAATCAACGACTAGTCGTGCAAGCACACCGAACACACCAGTGCCACCACCGAGCGGTTCATGCCGTAGTGATGCAACTTCAACATCGGGAGGAATGACACCACTCGACTGCAATGCTTTTGTCAGCCATGTGGCCGTGACATCTTTAGGAGTTGCTGGTCGAGTGAGTGGCTTCGGTGGTAGTTGCGCGTTCATTGTTTCCCCCTGTAGTTCCCTTACGAAGGTACAACCACAGCACAGGAATTAAGTAACTGAAATATGTAATAACGCGCAGGCGTTCGGGGGTGGGAGCCCATCCGAAGAGCGCTTTCAAAAAGTCGTGCACCCAACCTGAACTGAAAGGCCCGGAAGCGATGGTCCAAGGTGATGAAATGAGCCATCCCGCTTCCCATTCAATGAGTTCGCGGAATTCGTGAATTGCCTTGCCTGCAAGACCAGCAGCAAACAAGACAAGGAGGATTCCGGTGATATTGAAAAAGGTCTTCAAGTTGAGCTTGTTGCCCCCCGCATAAACGAGGTACCCGAGCACAGCCGCAACGGCGAGACCAATGATGCCGCCCACCACAACTTCGCCCCCGGTGCTCGATGAGGTTTCGGCACTAAGAAGAAAGAGCACCGTTTCGAGGCCTTCACGCAGAACGGCAATGAAGGCAATGACGACGAGCGCGCGGGTGGTGGTTGCTGCATCGATTTTGGCCCGCAGTTCGCCACCCAAAGTGCGGGCGTTCTTGCGCATCCAAAAGACCATCCAAGTGAGCACAGAGGCCGCCAGAGTGGCTAAAACGCCCTCTACGGCCTGTTCTACGTGGCCATTTAAGCCACCTGCAATGAGATGAAAGGCGAGCCCGAGAGCAACGCACAAGAGCGCCGCAATACCCGAACCGAGCCAAACAGCACTTTGTTCGCTGCCACGGTTACTTTTCACCAAATAGGAAATGAGAATGGCGAGAACGAGAGAAATCTCGAGGCCCTCGCGCAGTGTGATGAGGAAACTTGCACCCATGTCTTCACCCTAGCAAGTGTTAGGCAACACTTACACTATTTGGAAGTACTACCTATCATTTGGGGCTTACGGGGTGGCGCCAGGCGGAACACGGCGTTGCAACACTCCAGATTCGGTGAGGGCATCAACTTCTGCTGCCGAGAGACCCAAGAGATCGCCAAGTACCAAGGCGTTATCTTCACCACGATATTTCGGGCTACCAGCGGTGGTGACGGTGGCGTCGGAGAACTTCCATGGGGCATTAGGAATGCGCACCTTGCCTCCGCCGCGATTACTTACTTCTACCGTAATTTCTCGAGCGGCTGCCCAGTCGGTATCGGCAAGCTCGCGAGTGGTGCGAATTTTTCCGCTCGCCAATTTGTGTTTGGCAAGGGCTTCTTCAATTGCTGTTGCATCGGGAATGGTGAGTGCCCATGCTCGCAAAATACTTTGCAGTTCTTCAAGGTTCACTAAGCGCGATGGCACATCAATAAATTTTGGATCGGTTAACAAATCGGTGCGACCAATTGCTGTGAAAAATAAATCGAATGTTCCACGCTCACCTGGGTGACCACTTACAACTACCTTGTCGCCGTTTGCTGCAGTGAGCACAGGGTAATTACCAGGTTCAAAAGAGCGAATTTGTTCAGGTGGTGTTGGCTCATCCCATAAAGCATCGTGTGCATGTTCATTCACATACAACATGGTTTGCGCCATCGCAATATCAATTGATTGCCCGCGCCCAGTTGAATGACGTTGTATGACCGCAGCAAGTACTGCCGCACACGTTTCCATTGCGGTGTACACATCGGCATGAGAAAACGGATCGTTAGCAAATTGACCGCCGCGTGCCATGCCTTGATGATTGGTAAGACCCGACTCTGCTCCAACTACTGGTGCATATGCGCGGCGGTGCACCCACGGCCCTGTTTGTCCGTAGCCAGTAATAGACGCGTAAATGAGTTTTGGATTGAGTGCAGAAAGTGAGGCGTAGTCGAGCCCAAGTTTCTTCATGACACCTGGTCGGAAATTCTCAATGAGAATGTCGGCGTGCATAACGAGCTGCTTCACAATGGCAACTGCTTCTGGCTTCGACATATCGAGGGAAATATTTTTCTTGCCCACGTTTTGTTGAATGAAATAGGTCGATAACGAATTCACTCGTGGGTTTGTGAAACGTGTGAGGTCGCCGTCAGGTGGTTCAATTTTGATGATCTCGGCACCGAGGTCGCACAACATGCGCGTGGCATGAGGACCAGTAAGTACGCGGCTGAAATCGAGAATGCGCAAACCTTCTAAGGGGCGTTGCGGCTGCTGAGGTGTTGAAGAAGTGTCCACTGAAATCACAACCGTAATAGCCCACTACGGTCTAGGGAATGGTCAAGAGCACATTGCCCCAATATTCAGAACTCCCTCTTCGCGGGGGTCTACCCAGCTCATGGGATGTTTGGACCGCTCCAGGTGCGCGGTATTTCGGTTGCCTCAATCTGCTGACCCCCGAAAGGGTGGCAGCAGCGGCACAACTGGTGCAACGCGGTGCAGTGTTTGCAATGAACTGGAACATGCGCGAGCCAAACCCGCCTCTCTTTGGGCGTCAAGGCTTTGAACATGAGGTCACAGGCGACGACCGCGCCACGAGCCATGACGATGTGTTGCATGGTTGGAATACTCAGTCGTCGAGCCAATGGGATGGCTTTCGACATATTCGCAACTTTGCAGCCCAAGCCGATGAAGAAGGGACGGGTCACTACGGCGGAATTCCCGATGAAGAGCACGGCATGCATCACTGGGCACAGCGCGGTATTGCTGGCCGTGCTGTGTTGGCCGATGTCGGCAGATGGCGCATCAAGATGGGAAAACCTCTCCAATACGACACTGCCGACCCCATTGAACCCGACGAACTGTTGGAGTGTTTGAAAGATCAAGGTACCGAATTGCGTGAGGGCGATATTTTGCTCATGCGTACGGGTTGGATGCAGTGGTACACCCAACAAAGCGAAGAAATGCGTGCGCACCTTGCACAACCGCGTGACCTCGCAACACCAGGTTTGCGTTCAGGTGAAGCAACAGCTGCAGCTTTGTGGAACATGCATATTGCTGCGCTTGGTGCCGACAACCCTGCGGTTGAAGCGTGGCCACCCGGAGCGAACAGCACCCCCGAACATCAAGCAGAAGTGCGTGCCGACAAACGGCGTATGCATGAAATATTTACGCACACACTCATCTTGCCGATGCTGGGTTTACCGCTAGGTGAAATGTTTGACCTCGACGCATTAGCCGACGACTGCGCACGCGATGGCCGCTATGAAGGTTTCTTCACTTCTGCACCATTGAATTTGCCCAGTGGTGTTGCCTCACCACCAAATGCTTTAGTTATTAAGTAAGGCGCACGCCAAGATGGCGCAATGCCATTGCTGAATAGAGAGATGCACCCACTGCCATGGCGTCTTCATCGAAGACCACGTGGTTGGAGTGGTTTGGTGCTGCAGTTGCCGTGTTTTTGTCAGGCGAGGTTCCACCAAGGAACATCATTGCTCCAGGCAAGCGTTCGAGGACATAACTGAAATCTTCTGCTGCCATTACTGGATTAGGCATTTGAACAACCTTCTGATCGCCGAGGATTGCTGTTGCAACATCGCTAGCAAAACCTGCAAATTGGTGGTCATTCACGGTGACGGGGTAGCCGAGTTCAATGTCGACCTCGGCAACTAAGCCATGTGCAGAAGCAATGCCGTTAGCAATTTGATTGATATAGCTATGCACGTTGCTGCGCGTCTTTGCACTTACTGCACGCAGGGTTCCTTGAATTGAAGCTGTCTCAGGAATGACGTTGTATGCGGTACCAGCTTGAATAGTGGTGACTGTCACGATGGCTGGGTCAAATGCATTAATGCGACGTGTGACCATTGTTTGGAGTGCTTGAACAATTTCGCAAGCAACAGGAACAGGGTCGAGTGTCCGATGCGGAGCAGAAGCATGACCACCGGCTCCAGTGATGTTGATGGTGAGTTTGTCGCTCGACGCCATAATTGATCCGCCACGAATACCTACCATGCCAACGGGAATCTCGGTGCCAATGTGTAATGCGAATGCACCTGTTATGGGTGAGGCACTTCCATCTTTGTGCTTGGGCACGTCGAGGAGTCCTTCGTCGAGCATGAACTGCGCGCCGGCGTAACCCTCTTCGCCAGGTTGAAACATAAAGAGCACGCGACCAGAAATGTTGCTCTTGCGTTGCGACAACATGTGCGCTGTTTGCACGAGCATTGCGGTATGTGTGTCATGCCCACATGCATGCATGATGTTTTCATTCACCGAAGAAAAATCAAGCCCCGTATCTTCAGGCATTGGCAAGGCGTCCATGTCGCCACGTAGCAGCACAGTTGGCCCGGGCTTGTCGCCAGTGAGCAAAGCAGCAATACCACTCGTAGTTTTGTGCAACGTGATATCGAGTGGGAGGCCATCGAGCGCGGTGAGCACTTGTTCACGCGTGACGGGAAGATTGTTTCCAATTTCGGGATGGCGGTGCAACGAACGGCGCAAAGCAACAGCATCTTTTTGAAAACTCAGAGCCTGTGCTCGGAGTTCAGTACTTTGGCCATGTTCTTCGGCGAGGTCTGCTGCTGGCCGACCAGTGAATAAGGCGCTTGACATCTCCTTATGGTGGCACACTAAAGGTGTGCAAAACGCAAGTGAAGAACTGGTGGACATTGTTGACCACAACGACAACGTTTTGTATCAATGCACCCGCAAAGAGATGCGGGCACAGGTTCTTCGTCATCGGGCCGTCTTTATTGCCGTTGTGAATTCTGCAGGTGAGTTGCTCATCCACCAACGCAGTGCCATGAAAGACCTTTGGCCAAGTTGGTGGGATCTCGCAGTGGGCGGAGTGGTATCTGCTGGCGAGAGCTACGACGCTGCTGCACTGCGTGAGCTCGATGAAGAGGTGGGCATTACCGGCGTGCCATTGATGCCTCTGGGAATGGGCACTTACACCGACAACATGGTGAGCCTGGTAGGGAAGTGCTTCATTGCGACATACGACGGGTCACTGGTTCTGCGCGATGGCGAGGTAGTTGCCACCGAGTGGGTGTCGCAAAGCGACTTGCAGCAGCGCTTGGCAGGACGCGATTTTTTGCCCGACAGCAAAGAATTACTCATGCCCGCTTTACAAAAAATGTGGAATGAAGTGACCCCGTAAGGATCTCGCTACCCTTTGTATGAGATTCACAATGAAAGTAGGCCCTCATGCTGGAAATTGAGTTCACCATCGAGCCTTTCATTGAAGGTGCCCCCGGCAAGCACGTCACCGCTGCAGTTGCTGCTGTTGAAAAATATGGAGTCGTTGTTGACTTCGGGCCGTTCGGCTCCACTTTCACAGCATCACAAAGCGATGTTGCTGCCATTGTGAGCTCACTATTAGAAGCCGCCTATGGCAACGGTGCAACTCATGTCAGCGTTCACGTTGGGCCGCAAGAACAATGACCGTGCCCGATCATCCATTAGTAAACGCGGTGCAACCGTTGCTCGATGCAATTGGTGCGAGTCTTGTTGCGCCAACGAGCATTACATCAAGCGATATTCCCATTGAATGGGATGGAAACGTTATTGCCGGCATACGACTCCCTCCGTTGCATGGAGCACTTGACCGCATTATTGAGGCAGTAGAAAAAGAACTTGGTGGCAAGCTCAAAGATCTTTCACGTAACGATAAGCAGCGAGCAATTCGCTTGCTCGATGACCAAGGTGCATTTATTTTGCGTCGTGCAGTGGAAGACGTCGCCGATGTGATGGGCGTTTCACGAATTACGGTTTATAACTACTTAAACGCGATGCATCGTTAAAGTTTGCGCAACTGAACATCGGTAATGCGATGGTCGCTACCTTTATTCATCACAAGTGACGCCCGTGTTTTGGTGGGGTCAATATTCTCACGCAAGTTGCGCCCGTTAATTTCAGCCCAAATACCTTTTGCTACTTCTGTTGCTTCGTCATCTGAAAGATCTGCGAAGTGCTTAAAAAAACTGTTGGGGTCTTTAAAAACAGTTTGACGTAGCGCGTGGAAACGATCGACGTACCAATTGCGAATATCGCTTTCATCGGCATCGATGTAAATCGAGAAGTCGAAGTAGTCGGAAACGAATTCATTTGCTTCATTGCCAACTTGTAGAACATTGAGTCCTTCAAGAATGAGAATGTCGGGCTGACGCACTTCAACTTGTTCACCATCAACAATGTCGTACACCACATGGCTGTAAACGGGTGCTGAAACCGAAGGGTGGCCGGCCTTTAATTCGCGAAGAAATTGCAGTAGGTGTTTCGTGTCGTAGCTCTCGGGAAAACCCTTGCGGTTCATGAGACCACGGTCGGCAAGTTCATCGTTCGGGAAAAGAAACCCGTCTGTGGTGATGAGGTCAACCTTCGGGTGTTCTGGCCAACGCGCCAAAAGAGCCTGCAAAATACGGGCAAAAGTGCTCTTTCCTACCGCCACGCTGCCTGCAACACCAATGACGTAGGGAACTTTCGGAGACATGGTTCCCAGAAATGTTGCCGACACTTTGTGCAAGTTTTGTGTTGCACTCACATACAAATTCAGTAGACGGGTGAGCGGAAGATAAATAGCAGCAACTTCGTCGAGATTGATGCTCTCGTTAATACCACGCAGCGCTTCAAGGTCTTTTTCGCGAATGGTGAGTGGTGTCGATGCGCGAAGATCGGCCCACTCATCACGAGTGAAGGGAATGTAGCGGTCGCTGTCGAGCATTTTCTATCCGCGTTTCCAAGGGGCACTTGGCGAAACTGCACCTTTAGCGGTGAGTACTTCAACACCAGTGTCGGTGACGAGCAGTGTGTGTTCAAACTGTGCGGTGCGCTTGCCATCGGCCGTTACTGCGGTCCAATCGTCGTCCCACATTTTGTGCTGCCAAGTACCCAAGCTGATCATGGGCTCAACAGTAAATGTCATTCCTGGTCGCATGATCATGTTGTTGCGCGAGTCGTAGTAGTGCAGCACCTGAATGTCGGAATGGAAAAGTTCGCCAATGCCATGGCCAATAAATGCGCGAATAACACCCATTCTGTGCAGTTTGGCGTGTGTTTCAATTGCCTTGCCAATGTCGCTGATGGGGCGGCCCGGCACAACTGCCTCGATGCCTTTCCACATGCACTCTTCAGCAACACGTGTGAGAAGTTTGCTCTCTTCATCAACTTCGCCAACAAAAAAAGTTGCGTTGGTATCGCCATGTACACCATTTACGTAACACGTGACGTCGAGGTTGATGATGTCGCCATCGTTCACAACAGTGGAGTCGGGAATGCCGTGGCAGATGACTTCATTCAAACTTGTGCACACACTCTTTGGGTAATGGTGATAGTTCAACGGGCTGGGGTACGCGCCGCGCTTGATGGTTTCTTCGTGCACAAATACATCGATGTCATTTGTGGTCATGCCGGGCTTCACAAAGTCGCCTGCCATTTTCAAAATTTCTGCAGCCATGTCGCAGGCATAACGCATGCGTTCAATGACCTCGGGCGACTTCACGCGAGCTTCCTCTGTGCGCGGCACTTCACCAGTGTCGGCATACGGTGGTTTTGCGATGCCTGCTGGCACTGTTCGCATGGGGCTTACCACGCCGGGGAGGATCTTCCCCTCGAGGGGTTTATGGCAACGCTTGTACTTGCGCCCACTGCCACACCAGCACGGATCGCTTGCAACCGGAAGCACGGCGGGAGGGGTCTGATTGCTCATAACGCCCCAAGGCTATTGGGAATCAGAGGGGGTATTGCATTTTTTCTATTGCCGTGTTCAGATACCAACTTCACACATAGGGGGTGTGGCTACACAAGACACATTCAGGGGAAGGACAGCCGTGGACGAACGGTTTGTGATGGATTCTCCTGGTGGGTCTCGGGAAGCATTGGCTGAGCGCCGCTCTGCACTCTCTCGTGATCTGCTGGGAACTCATGGTGAAGGCGCTCGCGCGCCACGATCAGTATTGCGGCGAAAGCCTGCCTCGGGTTCGCAACAACGAACTCGTAGTCAACCTCCAGTACGAAAGAAGCAACGCATACCCGAACTTGCCATCGGCGTCACGTTGGTGGTCGGTGGAGCACTTGGTGCTGCATGGCTTCACGGGAATGGCAATCAACAGATCACTGTTGTCGCGTCATCTCGGGCACTAGATGTTGGGCATGTCATCACTGCAAATGATCTTGTAGCTCAAAACATCTCTTCGGAAGTTGCTCGATATTTTGTGCTCGCTGCAGAAGCTAAAAACTTACTGGGCAGAACATTGAGTGCTGCAGTCGGATCAAACGAACCCATCAGTGAAAAATTTCTCTTAACAGCTCGGCCATTGCTGGCCGATGAAATACTTGTGCCACTCAAACTTAACAGCGGAGATTTTCCACCCGATTTGTATCCAGGAAATATTGTTCGGATTGCACTCACACCCGACCCTAGCCTTTCAACAAAAATAGAAACAGAGGCCTACAAGAACTCGGTAGAAGTTTGGTCATTACATCCGCCAACAGATCTTGAAACGAATTACGTCGTAACGTTAAGAGCGAAGCAAGATTTGCTGCTTCCTGCGGCCGCAGCGGGGAAAGTGAAGTTGGTGGTGGTGGGCAAATGAGCCTTTCACGACACACAAACATTGATGTCTTGCCCACGCGATCAGAAGCACAAGCAGAACTGGTACGACAACTCACAAAAAAAGTGCGCGACGCACTCGCTCAACACCGCGTCACCTTAAGAAACTCACATCGCAGTGAACCCGATATTGCAGATGAAATTTCTCTCGCCAGGCGAGTAGTTGCCGCGGAACGAGAAAAGGAGGTTTTTGAGGGCGCCATTGGGCTCGAGCTTTCCTTCGAAGAGTTTGATCTTGCAGGAGAAAGCGTGATCGCGGGAGTTTTGGGTCTTGGCCGTTTACAGCCACTCCTGGAAGATGCTGATATCTCAGACATTCATATTCGCGGTGCATCCCCAGTATGGGTGAAGCGTCGCGACGGCTCGCGAATCTGTGTTGAACCAATCGTCGATAGTGACGAAGAACTTATTGAACTTATTCGACGCGCTGCTACAAGGTTTGTGCGCAATGAGCAGCGTTTTGATGCCGCAAACCCTGAACTCAATTTGCAACTTCCTGATGGGTCTCGGTTGTTTGCGACAATGGCAGTGTCGCAACATCCCAGCTTGATTATTCGGCGGCATCGTTTTGAGATTTCATCATTACTGGAGTTGGAAGATCGTGGTTTATGCAACGGCCAGGTGAGGAGTTTCCTCGCTGCAGCTGTTCGCGCGCGCCGCAATATTGTGATTGCCGGTGGTACTGGTTCTGGAAAAACAACTCTGTTGCGGGCGCTACTCAACGAAGTTCCACGTGAAGAACGAATAGTTACCATTGAAGATGCCTATGAACTAGGAATCGAAAGATTTGCAGACCTGCACCCAGATCATGATGCTCTGCAATCGCGTGCGGCAAACATTGAAGGACGAGGCGAAGTCACGATGGCCGACCTCACGCGAATGGCATTACGTATGGACCCCGACAGAGTCATCGTGGGTGAAGTAAGAGGTGCTGAAGCATTTCCCATGCTGATGGCGATGAGCCAGGGGAATAACGGGTCGATGTGCACCATGCATGCCGATGGCACGAAATCAGTTTTCCCCAAACTTGCCGCATACGTCTCGATGGCTTCCACTGGTCTCCCTGTTGACACGGTGAACTTATTAATGGGAAGCGCGGTGCATTTCGTGGTGTTTATTTCTTTAGACAAAGGAGTTCGTCGTATTCGTTCGGTTCGTGAGGTGATTGATTCCGATGGCGTGCAAATTATCTCTAACGAGATCTTCAGGCCTTCCGAATTCGGTGGATGTGAAACTGCGTATCCATTAAAAGAGTCGACGCGCATATTGCTAGAAGAGTTTGGATACAGCGATGTCTGAGATTGCAGCCATGATGTGTGGAGCTCTGGTTGGTCTCGGATTAGTTACTTTGAGGTCAAGCAAACACGGGAAGCCGTTGCCGAGAAAGTGGAATCGCTCATCTGCGCAATTAACCGCCATACGCCCAGTTGCATTGGGGCTAGCTGCCGGAACCATCATGTTTTTGGCTACAAATTGGGCTTTGGCATCTGTGGGTTTTGCGGCAATGACATCTCTCGGGATCCTGGTTTCGGGAGGTACCAAAGTCTCACGAAATGATGAAGTCATTGCAGAGGCCGTGGCACTCTGGGCCGAACAACTCAGAGACACTCTCGCCGCCGCCCATGGCCTACAGCAGACAATTATTGCAACAGCTCCACACGCACCTGAAGTACTTAAAAAATCAGTAGAACGATTAGCAGCCGATTTGCCCTACGGGTCAGTCAGTAGCAGTTTGCACCAGTTTGCCGATGACGTGAATCACCCGAGTGCCGACTTTGTTGTTGCTGCACTTATTGCCGCAACAGAACACGAAGCACGTGACGTCGGAATGCTCTTAGGCCATCTCGCACTGTGTTCACGTGAAGAGGCAAAAATGCATCAACGTGTATGGGTAAGTAGAGCACGTACTCGAACAGCAGTGCGCATCATCATGACTACAGTCGTCGGGTTTATCAGTGCCCTGTTTGTCTTGAATAGACCGTATCTAGCGCCATACGGGACATCTTCAGGGCAATTAATACTGTGTGCAATTCTTTCAACATTTGTGATTGCAATGGTTCTGCTACAACATGGGTCACGAATACCTTTACCCGACCGATTTATTGCCAGTAAAAATGCGAACGAATTAGCACAGAGCGGGAGAGAGTCATGATCTTTCTCATTGGAGTGAGCATTGGTCTCGGAGTATTTCTGATTCTGAGAAAGACATTGTTCTATTCACAAAAGCAGTTACCCATTTTTCATTTCAGACTTCACCACTCTCACCTCACTCTTTCAAATAGAACATCTGACCTCGTTATTACACGAACTGCTGAAGAGCAATTCGCACAACGAATACTTCGATCTGGACTGGTGGGAGGACTACTCGCTGTGTTTGTTGTGGCCTCACTGTCAGTGGCAGGGATTCGTATCCCCAGTTTCAGTGCAATTTTGCTCCTTCTTTGTGGTCCAGTTTTAGGGACGATGAGTACGTATAAGAAACTAAAAAATGCTGCAACTGAAGCGCGTAGGAGTTTCTCCTATGCACTGTCTAGCTATCTCGATTTGGTCAATGTTCTCCTAGCGGGGGGAGCAGGAAGTGAAACAGCATTAATTGCAGCAGCGCAGACTGGAGACAACTGGGCCTTTGAGATGATTCGTACCGCACTAGAACGTGCCCGGGCCGAACGAATTACACAATGGGCAGCCTTAGGAGAGCTTGCAACAGCAATAAATGTGAGTGATCTCACACGTGTGGCGGGAAGCATGCAACTAGCTGGTGAGCAGGGTTCTCGAGTGCGAGCGTCATTAGCAGCTCAAGCCGATGCAGTTCGCAGCAGACAAATGAATGAAATAGAAGCTGCAGCTCAAAGCGCAACCGAACGGATGGGCGTACCCACAGTGCTCCTATTTATGGGCTTTATTGCCCTCCTTGGCTATCCGGCCCTCGAACTCGTCATGGGAAATATGTAAACAAAAATATAAAGGAGAAAACAATGAAAGAATATTTCAACTACTACTGGATTCGCTTCACCGCATCGCGAGAGGCAGACACAGAGGCGGGCGAAGTGAGTGCAACAACCGTAGTAATGGCCGCAGCTCTGATTGCGTTAGCAATTGCTGTGGGGGCAACCATTACTTCACGTGTAAAAGATAAAGCCAACACTCTTAATCTCGGTTAAACACCAGTGGCTCATTTCAGAAAAGATCGCCGCGTCAAGCGGTGCTCTCATCTTGCTGGCGACGCAGACGAGTTGGGAGAAACTGTCGTTCAAGCAGTGCTGGTTGTTCCCGTTGTGCTGACATTTTTGTGGTTGGCTCTGCAAGCCACTGTCTTCATGCATGATGCGCATATGGCAAGTGCTGCAGCGAGCGAAGGAGCTTCTGTGGCATCGCGATTCGGCTCTTCTGAGATGGCTGGCAGAAATGCGGCGGTGCGCCTGCTTGCGGAACTAGGCGCTACCGCTGCATCTGCTCCAACTGTTGTACGGCAGGGAAGCGACGTCATTGCAACTGTGTCGATTCGTGTACCACGCATCGCCCCCTTCTTCCCTTCGGTGGTGACGCGAACGGCACGTGAAGTGAGAGAGAAATACGTCACTGAAGAGGAGCGCAATAGATGAAAAATAATCGCTTTGAAACTGGAAGTGCATCTGTGGAATTAGTCTTGCTGACTCCGGTTCTCATGATTCTCGTCTTATTGGTTGTATTTGCGGGAAGATCTGGTGAAGTGCTTTTACAGGTGAAGCATGCCGCAGACCAAGGGGCAAGAGCAGCATCAATCTCTGCAGTGAGCAAACAAACTGTCGAAGGACGAAGTGCGGCGCTGAAAGATCTCATTGCCACGGGAGTGTCGTGCAACAACCCCCGTATCAGCGTTGAACCACAATCACTTGGCACCACGCGATATGTGAAGGTGGCGGTTGAATGCGAGGTGAACCGCAAAGGGCTAGATCTCCTTGGGGTCGGAGCAAAAACCGTTCGCGCAGAATCCATAGAAGTACTTGATACCTATCGGGCGGGATGATGGCACGATCTCAAATACATGATGAAGGTTTCATCTCAGCATTTGTCGTGTCGTTGACTATGACATTCATTGTTTGCGCTGGGTTAGCAATAGATGGTGGTCGTGTAGTCGCTGCTCGAATAAAGGTTGCCGATACGGCTGAAAACGCGGCTCGTGCTGGCGCCCAAGCTCTTACAGATTTACGTACAGGAGTGCCGCGGATAGATCCCCCGCAAGCCATACGGCTTTCTCAGTTGTATCTCCGTTCAGTTCAAACACAAGGGCGAATTGAAGCTAATCGGGTGGAAGTTTGCGTGACCGTTAGCGCTGTTGAGCAGATGACCCTCTTGCGTCTTGCAGGAGTAGATGCTCGGACCGTGACTGCTACGCGCTGTGCTCAACCGGTAGTGGGGTAAGGGTATAAGAAATGGATTGGTTTCGAGAACAAGATATTCAAATACCAATTTTCCAAACTTTGATAGGAATACTTGCGTGCTCAATTCTTTGGGGCTTGGTCGTACTTATCTGGCAAGTGTTCGTACAGGTTCGCGGCAGGTCGCGAACATTTGTGTACTCACCAAGATTTATCCGTATTGCTGCGGTAGCGATTGCCGGGCTCTTTGTCTCTTCACAATCTGCAGGAGCAAAGGCTTTACCGCACGCGTCGGTTGAGAAAGTTGATTCCGGTCTCTCAAATAAATCATCGGACTCACTATTAGTAGGTGCATTAGTGGGTTCAGGCACAGTGAATATTGCAACTCTTTCCTACATGGTGGCAAAACGTCGCGCGGCAATGCGCAGTGCGAAGTTTTTGTCGCAGCCAGATGATGAAGTAATGGCAGCTGAGTTGGGAGCAACGAAGGACGAAGTAGATCGTGGCTCCGATGTCGATTGGAGAATTATTGTCCGTGTTCTGGGCGCTCCAGCTGTGGAAACTTCCGCAGGTGACACCATCACAATTGGTAAAGGTAAATCGCTTGAGCTTTTAACTTGGTTAGTTGAACATAGAGAGTCTTCAACGCGATCTGCCGCACGTACAGCCCTTTGGAGTGAAAATATCCAAGATGCAACATTCTCCAATGTGGTATCTGATTTAAGGCGGTCATTAAACACCTCTGCAGGAGATCTTGAAAATGAAGAATGGATTCCCCGGACTTTCACGAACCAAATGATTCTTAATGACAAAGTGGTGACTGACGCTTTCATCATTGAGAATTTTCTGAAGCTCTATCTCGATAATCGAAATGAATCGAATAGAAATCGTCTTGAGGAATCATTGAGCTATGTACGTGACTTACCTTTTGCTGGTACGAACTACACGTGGGCAGATGCAGAAGGCATCACAACATCACATGTCATCACCACAGTTCAAGCTGCAGTGCTGCTTGGCGAATATGCCATTTCCGTGAATGACACCGAAACACTTTTCTATGTCACCGAAAAAGGGTTGCGAGTTCTGCCGGGGCACGAAGAACTTGTGGCATTGCGCATGAAAGGCCATTCAAAAGTTGGCAATAGGTCGGCCATCAAATTGGAGTGGGAGGCATATGCCCGAGCGGTAGAGGCCGACGCGTGGGCCGGAGGAGCGCCGTCTTCGCAATTGGAAGATCTTGCGAAGTCATTAGCCCAGGTGTGAATACTTAACTCGTAAACGCACCCGTGAGTTGAGCAAGCGCTAAGGCTTCAGTAAGAGTCGCTGCGCCTTCAACGCGAATGCCGTCGACTTTTGCTGAGGCACTCGCAGGAACAATGGCGCGGGTGAAGCCCAGGCGTGCTGCTTCGGCAAGGCGGCGGCCTACCTGAGCAACTTGGCGCACTTCGCCAGCTAAGCCCACTTCACCAATCACTACAAGGTCGGCGGGTAGTGGTTTGTTCACCACGGCAGAAACGAGTGCCAAACACAAACCGAGGTCGGCACCTGGTTCGGCGAGCTTCACGCCTCCTACTACCGATGCATAGACCTCGTGGCTGGCAAGTGAAATACGAGCACGTCGCTCAAGCACTGCAAGAAGAAGTGCCAAGCGACCAGAGTCGACACCTTGGGCTGAACGCCGTGGGGGAGCACCACCCGATACAGAATTGGTGAGTGCTTGTAACTCAACAAGCAGTGGGCGTTGGCCTTCAATGGTTGGCACAACTACTGAACCTGGCACGCCCGTACGACGATCGGCAAGGAAAAGTTGGCTGGCATCGGGAACACCCACCATGCCAGCGTCGGTCATTTCAAATAAACCAAGTTCACTTGTGGGGCCGAAACGATGCTTTGACGCACGCAACAAACGCAATGCGTTGTGCCTTTCACCTTCGAACGACAACACGGTGTCGACAACGTGTTCAAGCACGCGCGGACCAGCTAGGCCACCTTCTTTGGTGACATGACCTACAAGCACAACAGGAATATTGCTGCGCTTTGCTTCTTGCACTAAACGATGTGCACATCCACGCACTTGTACAACCGAACCCGGTGGAGAAGACAGTTCTGGGTCGGCAATGGTTTGAATACTGTCGATAACAATGAGGTTGGGCTGCACAGAAGCAATGGCCTTGAAAATATTGTGCAAATTCATTTCCGGAAGAAGCCACACGTTTTCATTGAGTGCACCTAAGCGCTCGGCACGTAAGCGAACTTGTTGCGCACTCTCTTCTGCAGTGACATACAACGTGCGCGCAGGCCATGCAGCAAGTAGTTGCATCAGAAGAGTGCTCTTACCGATACCGGGTTCACCACCGAGCAAGGTGACAGAACCAGGAACAATGCCGCCACCCAGCACGCGGTCGAGTTCGGGAATAGTTGTTGGTTGCGGCTGACCAATAGAGCCGTCGACTTCGGTAATGGGCTTTGCTTCGCCAGGTGCAACGAGCGACATGCCAGCGGCGAGTGATACGAGTGGTTCTTCGGGGCCTTCTACGTCTTCAACAAGAGAGTTCCATGCGCCACAGGTAATGCATCGGCCCGACCATTTGGGGTGAGAGCCAGCACATTCGGTGCAGCGATAGACGAGTCGAAGTTTTGCCATGCCGACAAGTTAGGCGATGGGTGTTAATTGCGCGAGCGCGAGGTGCGCTTGCGCTGCCGGTCGTATTGCCGTTTATAGAGGAGTGCGCCGAGTACCGCCATGAGGCCAAGCCATGCAATGAGGAGGACGAGGCCGATTTTGGAGGCGATGCCACCCAGGGTTCCGACCACGTCGACGTTTTCTGTGCTGGTGGCGAGGTCGACTGGGGTGCCATCGGTAGCTACACGCCAGGTGAGTGTGCCATTTTCGGGAATAGCAGTTGAAGATTTCAATTCCCCCGGAAGGGAGACGACGAACTCAATAGTGAGTGCCTTGCCGAGGTCGAGATTTTGCGACTTCACGGTGTTCTCGTACGGGGTAGCGCCGAGAGCAGCAATGAGTTGGTCGTCGGCAAAGGCTTGCAGCCCGCCCGTTACTTCTAGTCGGCCCGACAAGTTCCACGATGAGTCGCGGGCTTTGCCGCCGCGGCGCAAAATGACTTCACGAAAAGGTCCGCGGTCGCCGTTGAGTTGCGCGAGAACTGCAGTTGCTTCCGATTCATTTGCGAAGTTTCGAACGAGAACCACTTGTTTGCCACCCGATGCAGTGTCGACAGGCTTGGTGAGTTGCCACCCGTTCTTTTCTAAATCGCTGAAGTCAAGCTTGTCGGCAATGTCGGGAGAGCGTTGAACAATTTCCTTATCAACATCAATAGTGACAGTGACGTTTCCACTGCCATCGGGGTTGACCACCATCGACACTTGCGTGTCGACACGACATGAAGCAAGAAGAACTACTGCACAACACAGCGCAATGAAACGCTTAATTGTTGACGTAGTTATGTTCACTCAGGAAGTGTGGTGCCGGATTCGCCTGCGCCCGCAAGCTCTACAGCAACAGGAGGCACGAAGCCTTCTACTGCAGTAAAGGTCATGCGCTTCTCGCCTGGCTTATCGGGGTCATCTTCGGTGTCGACCACAATGATGACGCCAGCAGCGAACTCTTTGTACAAGATCTTCTCTGATAGCGGATCTTCAATGAGACGCTGAATGGCACGACGTAATGGACGAGCACCAAGTTGTGGGTCGTAACCGCGTTCTGCCAACAGTTCTTTGGCAGACAACTTGAGTTCAATACCAAGACCTTGGCTCTCGAGTTGCCCGGTGAGACGCTTGATCATGAGGTCAACCATTTGCATCACTTCATCTTTGGCCAATTCATGGAAGACAATGACTTCATCGATGCGGTTGAGGAATTCAGGGCGGAAGTGTTGCTTCAACGCTTCGTTGACTTTTTCCTTCATGCGCTCGTATGAAACAGCTTCATCATTTGTGGTGAAGCCAACGGCTCCCTTACGCAAGTCTTGTGTTCCCAAGTTGGAGGTCATGATGAGCACGGTGTTGCGGAAGTCAACCGAACGGCCTTGGCTGTCGGTGAGGCGACCTTCTTCAAGAATTTGCAAGAGAGTGTTGAACACGTCGGGGTGTGCTTTTTCGATTTCGTCGAAGAGCACAACACTAAATGGTTTGCGGCGCACAGCTTCGGTGAGTTGGCCGCCTTCTTCGTAGCCCACGTACCCAGGAGGTGAACCAACAAGACGGCTGACGGTGTGCTTTTCCATGTACTCCGACATGTCGAGAGCAATAAGCGCACTGTCGTCACCGAACAAGAATTCGGTGAGGGTCTTTGCGAGTTCTGTTTTACCTACACCAGTCGGCCCGAGGAAAATGAACGAGCCACTTGGACGCTTAGGATCTTTCAACCCGGCGCGTGTGCGGCGAATGCTTTGGCTCACGGCACGAATGGCATTTTCTTGACCAATGATGCGCTTGTGCAGTTCGGCTTCCATGTTGAGCAACTTGGCGGTTTCTGCTTCGGTGAGTTTGTACACCGGAATGCCTGTCCACAGGCTCAAAACCTCAGCAATAGCTTCTTCGTTGACTTCATCGAAAAGGTCAATTCCCGAAGCCTTAATGTCGGCTTCTTTGTGTGCACGCTCTTCAAGTAGTGAACGCTCTTGGTCGCGCAAGCGGCCTGCTTCTTCAAAGCGTTGTTCTTCAACTGCTTTGCGCTTTGATTCTTGCACTTCAGCAATTTTGTTCTCAAGCTCTTTGAGATCGGGTGGTGTTTGCATGCGCTTAATACGCAAACGGCTACCAGCTTCGTCGATGAGGTCGATTGCTTTGTCGGGAAGGAAACGGTCGGCAATGTAACGATCGGCAAGGTTTGCTGCAGCAACGAGCGCTTGATCGGTGATGGTGACGCGGTGATGCGTTTCGTACTTGTCGCGGATGCCCTTCAAAATTTCAATGGTGTGCGCAACAGATGGCTCGTCAACCTTTACTGGCTGAAAGCGACGCTCAAGCGCGGCATCTTTCTCGAAATGCTTGCGGTATTCTTCGGTTGTGGTGGCACCAATGGTTTGGAGTTCACCACGAGCAAGCATTGGCTTCAAGATAGAAGCAGCATCGATTGCGCCTTCTGCTGCGCCTGCACCAACAAGTGTGTGAATTTCGTCGATGAACAAAATAATGTCGCCACGTGTTTTGATTTCTTTCAAAACTTTTTTCAGACGCTCTTCAAAGTCACCGCGGTATCGGCTACCTGCAACAAGTGCACCAAGGTCGAGTGTGTAGAGCTGCTTGTTCTTCAAAGTTTCAGGAATGTCGTTGCTCACAATTTTCTGAGCGAGGCCTTCAATGATTGCGGTCTTACCAACACCAGGCTCACCAATGAGCACAGGGTTGTTCTTGGTGCGACGTGAAAGAATTTGCATGACGCGCTCGAGTTCGCGTGAACGACCAATAACGGGGTCGAGCTTTTTGTCGCGAGCAAGTTGCGTGAGGTTGCGGCCGAATTGGTCGAGAATTTGGCTGCCGCCTTTGTCGCCACTTTCTTCTTTGCCGCTACCTGCAGCTGCACCGGCTGGGGTGCCTTCACCCTTTGCACCGGCAGGGCCTTGGTAGCCACTGAGCAACTGGATGACTTGTTGACGCACGCGACCAAGGTCGGCGCCGAGCTTGACCAAAACTTGAGCGGCAACGCCTTCGCCTTCGCGAATGAGGCCGAGCAAGATGTGCTCGGTCCCGATGTAGTTGTGGCCGAGTTGGAGAGCTTCACGTAAGGAGAGTTCAAGAACTTTTTTGGCACGAGGGGTGAAGGGAATGTGACCTGAAGGTGACGAACCACCCTGACCAATGATGTCTTCTACCTGGGCGCGTACTGCTTCAAGAGAGATACTGAGCGACTCGAGTGCTTTAGCGGCAACGCCTTCACCCTCGTGAATGAGCCCAAGCAAGATGTGCTCGGTGCCAATATAAGAATGGTTGAGGAGGCGCGCCTCTTCTTGCGCTAACACCACAACTCGTCGCGCCCTGTCGGTAAAGCGTTCGAACAATTTGACCGCCCTTATCTGGTGCCCTTCGGCACTGAAATACGTTGCCCAAGTGTACCTGCACCGTTAGGGCAGGGCGCATTGTGGGCCGTAACCTATGAGTGTGGCAACGGCCTCACCTCTCCTCTCATTGCCCCATATGGCCGCCGACCGTGAACGGGTCGAAGCGGCGATGCTGGCTGCCGTTCGTACCTCCGACGACTACCTCACCGAAATCGCCTCGCACCTCATTACTGCCGGCGGAAAGCGCTTGCGCCCAGTCATGGCAATAGCTGCTTCGCTGGTGGCAACCGGTGGAAGTGCTGCAGAAGAGGCAATTCAGGGTGGCATCGCTTGTGAATTGGTGCACTTGGGTTCGCTGTATCACGACGACGTCATGGACGAATCCACCACGCGCCGCGGGGTGGAAACGGTGAATGCCAAATGGGGAAACCTGCAAGCAATTCTCGCCGGAGATTTTTTGTTGGCGCGCGCATCAGAAATTGCTGCCTCATTAGGTACAGAAGTTGCCGGGTTGCTCGCTCACACCATTGGCAATTTGTGCGAAGGACAAATTGAAGAGTTGCGTCATACCTACGACATTTCGCGCCCGGTCGATTCGTATCTCGTGAGCATCGATGGCAAAACAGCTTCGCTCTACAGCACCGCTGCGCGTATTGGCGGAATTGTGGCTGGGCACGATCGCACAGTGATTGATGCGTTAACTCGTTATGGAACGGCTTATGGCATGGTGTTCCAAATTGTCGACGACATTCTCGACATCACGTCTTCCGATGCTGAACTCGGCAAGCCCGCAGGCCACGACATGGTGGAAGGCGTATACACATTGCCAGTACTGCATACCATGGCAGTTGGCGATGCAACTGGAAAAGAATTGCAGTCAATGCTGGGGGCGCCTCTTGATGATGCACAACAGCGCCGAGCATTAGAAATTGTTCGCGCTGGTAGCGGAATTCAATTTGCTATTGAAACTGCGCAACGCTTTGTGCAAGAAGCAAGCAATGCATGTGATGCGTTGCCTCGAGGTGAGGTAACTGACGCATTGCGCGAAGCCACTAATAATTTATTGCAATCAATTGCGTAGCGCCGCGGCAGCCGCAAGACCGCTGAGTACAGCACCCTCTACGCGGGGTTCGGCGAAGGCATCGCCGGCGAGGACGAAAGTGCCCGACTCATGGAGCCAACACCGCTCGGGAAACTGAGTAATGGGCGTCGCAAAGCGCCACTTCTTATAGTTACTCTCCACAATTTTTGCGTTACCTAAATATGGCTGGGCGTGACGAGTGAGTTCTGCCAAACCATTTTCAAGGCTGTCGTCCCAGTGCGCTGCACTCCAGGTCGGACCCGCGTGAAAAGTGAGTGCGTGTTGGGCGGAAATACCTTTTGCAAAGTTGTCGCCAATAAATGAAAAAACATCGTCGGGGTTTTGCATGCCGCCTGGCGCAGGAACTGCACTTGGCCCGTCGAGCACAGCAAGAAGCCCAAGCGTGCGGTGATAGTCAACCACACGCAATTCCTCTGGTAATTCAATGCCAGTGGTGTATGCAAGACCAAAACTTTGCGCAATGGGGCAAGTCATAACAACTGCATCACTCATGATGGAAGTTCCATCGTCGAGTTGCACTTCCCACTGTTCACCTTTTTTACCGAGTGAAAACACCAATGAACTGCAACGCACATCGAGGCCTGTTGCGAGATATTTCGCAATAGATGTCATTCCTTTGTCGCCAACATAACGAGGAAAGCCATCGCCAGCTGGTGAAAAACCCTTGCACCATTCGCGTACTACGCCTTCACGTAACCACACTTCGACATGCTCAGCGAACGCTTTGTTGCGAACAGTAAAAAACTGTGCGCCGTGGTCGAAGGTGGCATTACCAATACGCCGTGTTGCAAGGCGCCCACCAACCGAACGTCCTTTATCGAGAACAAGAACTTCGTGGCCTGCTTGCTGCAAAGTTTGTGCGGCTATTAAACCGGAAAGCCCTGCACCAACAACGACACATTTCATGGGTGAGGTGCTTGCGAACGAGAATTAACGCAGGTCGTGCACGCGCAAAATGAGTTCGCGTGCAAAAGGGTCTAATTGTTGGCCAGCAATGCGTTCAGTAATGATGATGGCCTGTGAAGGGTCATCGACCAGACCGCTCCAACGGATGTAGCCACCCATAATGCCAATAATGCGGTCGCCTACTTCTTCAGCGTGTACCAAGATTTTGGTATCGCCAGCAAGGAGCACCTTGAGTTCGTTATAGAAAGAAACGAGCCATGGGTCGATGTCGTCGGCACCACTGAGCGGACGATGGCGATAAGGCAAGTTGAGTTCTTCGTAGCTGTGCAAGTTGTGCGGTGCACCAATAATGGAGAACACGCTGGCGAAGTTGTTTTCGCGCAACCAGATGATTTCTTCTTGGCGACGCACGCGACGGTGGTTGACGCCGTATCCGCCTGGGCGTTCGCAAATAGCGAGACGATCTTTAATGATCCATGTGAAGTTCCGGGGTTGGATACCCAGAGCCCATTTTCCTCGAAGCTTCGGTGGCATTACTGCAATCTTAATCGCTGATTGCTTCTTCGCACCTGTTTCCCACCACCAATTTCACATCCGGGGTGAATTCCTCGGGCAACTTCGAGTACACGCTCAACAGTTGCTGCATCGGGTGGGTAGGGGTTGGCAAGCCACATACGAATTGCACGGCGAGCAAGTGGAAGCGGGGCAGCGGCAAGTGCCGGTGCGTCGAGTACGTCAATAACCGAGGCGAGATCTTGGAGGAATTTTTCGTCGTCGCCAATGAGTTGCGATTCACGAGCAATGAGATGTGCAACATCGCGTTGTGCGATGGAGTTGAGAAGTGGAAGAAGTTCGTGGCGAACGCGATTGCGCTGAAAGCGAGGGTCGCTGTTGCTGGAGTCTTCAACGAGGTCAATTGCAAATGCGGCGCAGAGCGCTTCGGTTTCATGTCGGCGCAAGTGAAGAATTGGCTTGCTGTGCGTATAACGCATTCCCGAGAGGCCTTCGGTGCCGGCCCCACGCATGAGGTTGATGAGCACGGTTTCTGCTTGGTCGTCGGCTGTATGGCCAGTGAGTACACCAGGCGGCAAGAGTGCAAAACGAGCTTGGCGAGCTCGTGCTTCTAGGTTGGGTCCATCTGCTAGATCGGCACGTAAAGAAATAGCCATGGCGCCAAAACGTGTGGCGATATTTTCTACAACGGAAAATTCATTCTGAGAACCAACTCGTAAACCATGGTCAACGTGATACGCGGTGACCTGGTGTCCGGTTGCTACAGCAAGAACGAGAAGCGCTACAGAATCGGCACCACCAGAAACCGCACATGCCACACCCTGTGGTGCTTCGGTTGATAAAGGAAAGTGTGTGCGAGTGAGAAGTTCTTGTACCAGTTCATGATGCTGAAGTGATTGCGCATCAAGAATCATGACAATGTGCGACGGCCTTAACGGTTGCGGCGCCCTGGGTACTTGGTTGCGCTGACCTTAGAGACATACCCAGCCACCATGGCGAGAACGGTTCCTACGCCAACGACGGTGAGAACTACACCAATCCACCAGTGCCAAACTTCTGCTGCAATCATGTCTTTATCGTAGCGAATAATGCCGAAGTTTCACGGCTCAAAAGTGCTGGCAACATTGTCGACGGAAGTAACAAACTGGGTAAGTAATTGAGCAAGTTTTGCTTGATCTTCCGGGGCAAAGTCGCTCAAAATTTTGATCATGACCTTCAAGCGTCGCTCAGTAATGATGTTGTGGCGGGCACGACCAGCAGAAGTTACAGCAACTGTTACCACGCGGCCATCGGAGGCAAGTGTGGTGCGCTCGGCAAGCTTTAGTTTTTCGAGCCGCTGAATGGCACGCGTTGCCGTAGAGGGGTCAACACGCAGTGCTTCGGCGAGGTCGCCCATACGCCAGAACTCGCGCTCAACGAGAAGGTCGAGAGTGTCTACCTGACCAGGGTCGAGAGCCGATTCGCCTTCGCCAAAAAGTTTGCTGCGTAGCGATGAAGCTGCAGCACCGCGGCGCAAGTCGCGCCACGCGTTACCGATCGCCGCAATACTTTCAAGGTCGTCAACGGGGTGTGAGGAAGATTGTGAGAGGGGGTTCACAGTGCTTTCTTTCTACGGGTTGATCTATGTTTAGCAAAAACCGCAGGGAACATATGCGAAAAAACGGAATTATCTGAAAAAATCAGGATCTTGAGTTCGTATACACTATGTGTATGACAAAAAATCGAGCCATTCGTAACACTTTCATTGGAGCAGCGATTCTCGTGTCCACACTTCTTGCAGGCGGCACTGCAAGCGCAGAAGATGCCTTGCCGGCCGGTTATGGCGATTTTGTTCCAGAAGTCGACTTCGGTCCAGCCATGTCGACTTTGGTCAACATTGGTACAACACCATGTGTAGTGAAATCAAGCAATGTCAGTTCTTTGCCAGCTCAAACAAAAATGGACCTTCCCCCAGCCGACCTCATGCAGTTTGTTGGTGTCTTGAATCAAATGAAAGCGAACAGCTCTTCGCTCATAGCATTTGAATGCACCCCAACAGTGAACTTTACGGCAGCAGAAAAATCGATAACTGGAACGGTAACTAATAAAGCTCTGGGGTTAACAGGGTCATTTTTATTGAAATGTTCTTTTAAGCAATCTGTCACTATTACTGCATCTTTAGAACTAGGTATGGCTTTACAAGGCGGAACGCAGATGTCCGTCAGCCCTACGAATTCAGCGATTCCTATTTCGTGCGGCATTCGCATTGTGTTGTCTGACGAGACAACAATGAACGGAACGGTGGAAGGGTCAGCCACCATTGGTGCCACTAAACAGTGTGAAGGTTCATCAGATAAATCATGTGTCGGAATTCAAGCAAATGCTCAGGTAGTTGTTACCTCTGCTACAGGAAAATTAAAGGGTTATATCGGCACCGGTACGTACACATTCCAAGATGCGTTTACTCTGCCGAAATTGAATGACAGTCTTGGTCAAGCCGTTTTTCTGCTGGGTAAATCATCAGTGAGAGCTCTGCGCTCTTCGCCGAAGGTGGCAGACAGCGCAGACGCATTAAATATTAAATTTTCACGTGGTGCTGCAAAAACAGAGATTCTGTATCCGGCCTCCGTTGCTGGGGCAGAGTCTTCATTTGGCAAAAATGCAACGTATGGTGCAGTGTCGGCACCAAAGGCAAAGTGCGTCTTTACTGCTGTCAAAGGCAGTAGGCAATTTGCACTTCCTGCTGTGACAGCGAATGCTCAAGGAGCAACGGCAACGAAGGTGTTAACTTCTGCGCAAGCAGCAGCAATGGCAAAGTCTTTAAGATTAAAAGTGGGTTCGGCATTTGTATTGCGCGCGAAATGTGGCAGTGCAACTACTAACCAAAATGTGGTTTACAGCATCTCTTAATCGAGTAAAGGCGTGGCACGGTTATACGCACTGCTAATCATTGGCGACGACAAGATGTAGTCGGCCGTTGATGGGTTGCATGCCACGGGAATATTCCACACGGCGGCAATGCGCAACAGTGCCTTAATGTCGGGGTCGTGTGGCTGGGGTTCAAGCGGGTCCCAAAAAAAGAGCAGCACGTCAACAAGTCCGTCGGCAATGCGTGCCCCAAGTTGTTGGTCGCCACCAAGTGGCCCGCTGCGCAAGCGTTCAACATCGAGCCCAGTGTGTTCATGAATAATTCGACCAGTGGTGCCGGTGCCCATCAAAATGTGATTGTGCAATTCATCGCGATGGTGCATTGACCATTCCAACATTTGTGGCTTCATGTTGTCGTGCGCAACAAGAGCAATACGTTTTTGTGCGCTGGTGGGAACACCGCTTGCCGCTGGGTTTGTTGTGGAGTCAATAGATGATGGGGCCATACCCCATCTTTGCTCAGTTATGGAAACAATGAGGTGTAATTAGCGCACAATAATTGCGTCGTCACCCCATGGGGTGACTTCACCGTCGGCACGAAAACGATCGGGGAGTTCTTCCACCATGTCCCATGTTGCCGACAGACGACCAACACCAACACACATCGCAACATTCAAACCGAGTTCAACAATTTGTGGCTCGGTGAAGTGTTCGCGCAACTTGTCGTAGAAAGCATCGTCAATTGCAAGGTGATTGGTGGCGAAAAGTTCACCGTAGCGAATAGCTATTTTTTCAGCTTCGCTGAGGCCATCTGCTTCCATTGGCTTTTCAAGCGAGCACACCAAATCTTCAGTGATGCCATCTTTCAATGCATCGGTGTAACGAATGGCCATGCAACTGCGGCACTGGTTGTGAAATGCAATGCGCAAACGAACGAGTTCGATAAGGCGCTCTGGCAACGTGCGGTTCACTTTCAATGAACCAGCAAATGCAGAAAGACCTTTTGCCATTTCGGGGCAGTGGCCAAAGATGCGTGTGAGGCCGAGCTCGAGAGGTGTCTTATCGTCGGCGCGCGACATGCGGCGAAGATCGGGGTCTAACTGGTCAACGGTGAGTTTTGTAATGCGCGACATGAAGTAACCCTAGAAGATTTTTGAGGGCTGCAGAACAGTCGAACTACATGTGGGCAGAGAGAAAAACCTTGATTTCCTCTATTTGCTCGGAAAGGGTGGTGCGCCAAGTGGTTTCAAAACCCGTGGGGGAATCGGCGGCAATCGATTTCAAGTAGTCGAGAACAAGTTGGGGCACGCCCTCGACGCCTGGTGCAAGCTCGATATATAAGGCAAAGTCGCTACATGCTTGGTGGCCGCCGTAGGGCAAATTGAGGCGGCGGTGAGGCAGCGAGCTCTTGCTGAGAATCTCCCACGCAGGTTCGGCGTCAGTTGCTGGTGAGGTGGTGATGTCGCCGAGGCCAACGAGTAAGAGAACAGGTACGGGCACAGATGCAATGAGTTCGGCAGGAAGAATACGCGTATAAGCCTGCGCACCAATGGCCGCCTTGAATCGCTTCTCTGCAGGCATGCCGTGAATTCCAGTTGTTGCGATGAGCGCAGTGAGACCGCCGTAACTATGCCCGCCAATGAACATGTTGCTCGCGTCGACAATGGAGGAAAGGCCAGACATGAGTTCGCTACGGAGTCCTAAAGCACAGTCGGCAATGAAGCTGACATCGCCTAGACGTTGTTTGTCGTTTGTTTCGTCATCAACATTTTGACCCGTCATCCAATCGGTGAGCGTGTCGCCAGGGTGATCACTCGATACCACCACGAAACCTGACGCAGCAATGGCCTCACAGAGTTGGCTGTAGTTAAAGCGCAATCCCGTGCGACCGTGCGACCACACCAGCAGTGGAAACTTCCCCGACGCAAGTGGAGCATTTTCAAACGCTGTTGCTGAAGGAAAAGAAACACCCGGAAGTAACTCGTAGCGAGTCTGTTCAATGTCTGGTGCTACGTGAGCGGGGTACCAAACATCAACTCCGAGCATGCGGTTGTTGCGCTTCTCGTCAACGACAAGAGTGCTGGAATGCCCTACTTGATGTGCGGTCATTTTAATTTGTGCCGTGCGAATGCGCTGCCGAAGCGAATCGGCCAAACCAATTGGGGTTGCGTGTTTGTGTGTACACCTCGCCTGGTCCTTCAAAATGGAACACCAGTCCTTCGCCAGACTTAATGGTGTTCATCCAACCAGTAGCTGCTTTGTGAAGCGACATTGTTACCGATGCTTGTACGGCAACCATGTGGCCACTGTCAACAACAATTTTTTCACCAGCAGCAAGCTTGACAACTTCAATTGCACCGTATGCACCAGCAAGCAAAATGCCGTCGCCACTTACATGAACGAGGAATGCACCTTCTCCACCAAAGAGAGACTTCATGCCACCCCACTTTGTATCAAGTAAGAGACCCATTGAAGATGCGATCCAAGATGCCTGCGACAAGATCCAAGGCGACGCTGCTGTTGATTGCAAAATGACCGCGTCACCAGGAAGGCCCATAGCAACATCGACGAATCCACCATTAGGGCCTGCCGTAGCTGTGGTTTGGAAAAATGACTCTCCACCGAGGGCGGAACGCTTGAGTGCTTTTAAGAAGCCACCTTCCATCTTTCCCTCCACCACCATGTCGGGCGACATGGCGATCATGGCTCCCGACTCTAAGCGCATTTGCTCATTGGGCTGCAGGGTGGCGCGGGCGGTTGAAAAGGCGGGCTGGTGGCGAATCTGAAGTTCCATTACTTCACTGTAATGTTTCACCATGTCGGAATTCCAAGGAAAAGTCGTAATTGTTACTGGTTCGTCAAGCGGAATAGGTGAGTCCATTGCTCGGCGTTTAGCCGATCTTGGCGCAACCGTTGTGGTGAATTCATCTTCATCGGTTGAGGCGGGGGAGGCAGTGGCGAAATCTCTGCCGAACGGGGCAATTTATGTTCGAGCTGATATTTCGAAAAAAAACGAAGCTCTCAACTTGCTCGAGCAAACAATCAAGGCATTTGGCAAGTTAGACATTTTGGTGAACAATGCCGGTTGGACCACTCCGGTTCCTCATCACGACCTCGATGCGCTCACTGACGAGATCTTTTTGAAAACCTTCGAAGTGAATGTTTATGGCACTTGGTATCTCAGCAAAGCAGCTATTCCTTATTTGAAGCAGAGCGAAGATGGAAACATCGTCAACATCACTTCAATTGCAGGAGTGCGCCAGGTGGGAAGTTCAATGGCGTATTCCATGACCAAGGCAGCGTTGAATCAAATGACAAAGCTCATGGCAAAGAGTTGCTGGCCTGTGCGCATTAACGCAGTTGCGCCTGGCCTCATTGAAACTCCATGGACTGCTGACTGGGATGCGATGCACACCAATGTTGCAAAGTCTGCTCCGTTAAAGAGGTCGGGAACACCAGATGATTGCACTGAGGCAACGCTTGGATTGTTGCGCACCAAATATGCAACAGGACAAATTTTTGTTGTTGACGGTGGCTTAACGTTGATGTCGTAGTTTTAGCTACGTACGAGTCGACCAGGGCGAGCACCTGTATCGGCATCGTTCAATCGAGTAACAACACCATTCACCAAAGTTGCTGCATAGCCAGTTGATGGTTGCAAAATACGCGAACCTCCAGCAGGAAGATCTTTGCGAACAAACGGGGCTTGAATAGTGAGCTTGTCGAGGTTGATGACATTCACGTCGGCACGCTTGCCCACTTCCAAAGAACCACGATCGCTAAGACCGTAAAGATCGGCGTTGTTTTTTGTGAGTTTGCGCACTGTTGACTCGAGTGGCAAGCGTTCTCCACGGCTGCGGTCGCGTACCCAATGCGTGAGGTGGAAGGTAGGCATGGAGCAGTCGCAAATGAAACTCACATGAGCACCTGCATCGGAAAGGCCCGTGATGGTGTCGGGGTGCAGCAACATTTCACGGCTTGCGTCGAGGTCTCCCTTGGCAAAGTTTGAACCGAAAATTGCATAGAAAGCAGTTCCATCGTTTTCTAACAACAAGTCGTACATGAGCGACTCGGGAGAAACGCCGAGCACCTTTGCACGACCCACGACCGACTCTTCGCGCAAAGGCTCGTAGTTAATAGGGAATGTCAATGGGAACGTGGCGTTCAATGCACGCGCATACAAACCCACAACCGCCTGCATGGAGCCCGCGTTTTCCGACGGCACACTGCGGTCGTTGATGATGGCTTCCTTCATTGCAGGGTCGCGCATTGCCTTTACGCGCTCGGGCAATGGCAAGTGTGCAACTTCACGCAAGTACGTGCCTTTACGCATAAACATGTGATACGTACCCAAGCTGGTCATAACCGTTACTGCACGCGGTGCAACCTGTGGGCGTAGTTGCGCACCGTTTGCGTTTTCAGCCGACACGGCATTGAGCACATCGCGCCAGTGATCGATGTCTTCTGCAATTTGCACAGTAGTGAATGTGATGGGTCGGCCGCTCTTGCGTGAGACATCGGCAAGCATCATCACTTCTTCTACTGGCTTTGCTTTTTCGCCACCGAGTGCTTCAAGTGCGCCAACGGTGCCGGCGGGAATTGCTTCGAAAACACCCTTGCCCATTGCGTTAGCAATGGCAACGAGTTCTTCTTCTGCAGCAAAAGTTCCTGGCACTGGTGAGCCCGACAGTGAGCGGTGACCAATAGTGCGTGAAGTAGAGAAGCCGAGTGCTCCAGCTTCCATTGCCTCTTTAGTGAGTTGAGCCATCTCAGCAATTTCTGCTGGTGTTGCATCTTCATTATCGGTACCGCGTTCACCCATCACGTAAAAGCGCAGCGCACCATGAGCAATTTGCGTTCCTACATCAATGCTGAACTTGCGCGTATCGAGAAAATCTAAGTACTCAGGAAATGATTCCCATGCTCCCCATGGCATTCCTTCAACAAGTGCACTGCCAGGAATGTCTTCAACACCTTCCATGATGTCGATGAGCGGTGCTTCTGAACCGGGGCGCACCGGAGCAAAACCCACTCCGCAGTTACCCATCACCAATGTGGTGACACCATTTGTTGCCGATGGTTCAAGATCTTCATCCCAGGTCACCTGACCGTCGTAGTGCGTATGCACGTCGACCCAACCTGGCGTCACAATATGGCCAGAGGCATTAATGACCTGTTTGGCATCTTCAGAAATACTCGGAGCAATGTGGGTAATGACCCCCTCATTGATTGCGATATCGGCAACGAAGGCGTCTGCCCCAGTGCCATCAACGATTGTTCCCCCACGAATCACGATGTCATGCATTGGGAAAGAATACCAACTTATTGTTGAACCACGTTCGCCCCAGCTATCAGTGGGAGATCGAGGAATGTGCGTACCCCTGCCGGCGCATTGACAACTGCAGGAATTGCATGAAAAGCACGCATTGCCGTGCCCACCAAACCATTGGTGGTCCATTTGTCGGCTTCGAAATGTAAACGCGGAGTCCCCTCTATAGTGCAGACCCACGCAGGGCTTTGCCACTGTGGCGCCACACTTTTGTGCACCTTATATATGGCTTCCAAACGAATGACGTCTCGCCCATAGGCAACACCACACCATTCCCAACGCTGGGCAGCAACGGTTCCTTGTGGAACGAGGCCAGCGGCAATAGAAATATCTTCAGTTGCTAATTCAACTTCTGACTCAACGGTGAGTTCGTCGAGTTCGAGGCCTAAACCATCGGCCATCATCAAGACACTCTCTTCAAAAAGTCCACTGAGCCATTTGCGATAGCGAGCGGTGTGTTCTTCATATGCCTCGGGCGCTAAAGAAAAACCCATGACGTCAAAAATAATTTGCGGTGATGCATAGAAAGAAAAATTAGAATGTTCACGTACCAATATGGATTTAATGCTTTGAGAATGCGATGTGAAAATGAGTGGTACGAGTTCTGCCATGAAGCCAGGGTTCACACCAGTGCCATGAAGTGAGACACCTCCAACAGCGCATGCATCTTCTAACTCACGAAGCACATCTGCGCCATATGCCTTTGGGTATACATAGCCAACGGTGGTAACGACATTTTTTCCACTTCGCAGTAGTGCACAAATGTCTTTTGTGTCTTTTGCGGGGTCTTCATTCACTTGAGCAGCAGAAAGCGGCATGTGCAAAACAACATCAGCTTTTAAATTCAAGATTTCGTTGATGTCGCTTGTTGCTTTCACGCCACAAGCAGGTAGCCCAACAAAGTCGGCGGCATCAACGCCTACTTTGCTGGGGGATGAAACGCAACATCCCACCAGCTCGTAGTTGTCGTGTTCAAGTACCGATCGCAAAGCGGCTTGTCCGACATTTCCTGTTCCCCATTGAATGACTGAGATGCTCATACCTCAAAGATACTGCAGTGAGAAATGGGCTTAGATAGACGGACCAAGGCGAATAGTAAATTCAGCGCGAACAGCCTGATTTGGTTGAACAACGTCGAGAAAGTTCTCGGAGATGAGGTTGAAGGCATTCGGTGGCCCGGTTTGGGGCTCAATGCAGGTGGCGTGCGTGAGTTCGTCGTAGATCACCCAATACTCGGCGGTGCTCGTGAGAGAGATAGCAACATCATTGATAACGAGTGTGGGTTCAGCAATGACGTCTGTAAAACAGTCATCCCAAGGGCCAGTTGTGGGTGTAACCATGCGGCCCGTCACTATGTGGTCAACATCTTTTTCAAACATAGAGCCAAAAGCAAAATGTGCAGAGTCTGGTTTCTTCCAGCATGGGTGCCATCCGAGTTGATACGGAAATCGTTCACGGGAATGAATTGTTAAAACACATTTCACTTCTTCAGGTGTGACATGAACGCTGTGTTCACAAGTACCAGCAAAGGGCCACAGTGCATGTGAGCCATCATCGAGTGTGATGCTCATGGTCACATGAGTATCGCTGTGTTCTGTGATCTCCCATGGCCTAGTAACAACAGTTCCATGAATGGCGTGTTGCCCATAACTCTGCAACGTGGAGTAACGATTCTCGTTCCAAGAAAAAGTGCCATGGGCAAGGCGCCCCGCAAAAGGAGCCATTGGGTAGCAACCCCAAGTGAGGGGGGTATTCACAGGTTCTTTGTGTGCTCGACCAATGAGAAGCTCCTGGTTGTTATAAAAAATTTGTGCGATACGCCCGCCATCTGTGGGCGCAACCTCAGCACATATGTTGCCGGCCCGAAGAAGCACTAGTTCACTTTGCGTTGCAGGTTTGCCCAATACGGCTCTCGCAGTTTGAACTTCTGCAGTTTGCCGGTTGCCGTGCGGGCAAGTTCTGTACGGAACTCCACACGCTTGGGGCACTTGTACCCAGCGAGTTTGGTTTTCACGTAGGCAATGAGCGCATCTTCGGTCAGCGAAGAGTTGGGCGCCTTCACAACAAGTGCCATTACTAGCTCGCCCCATTTTTCATCGGGCACACCAATCACCGCTACTTCGGCAACTTCGGGGTGTGAGAACACGGCATCTTCTACTTCGATAGAGCTCACGTTTTCTCCACCAGAAATGATGACGTCTTTTTTGCGATCGGAGATAGTGAGGTACGCACTCTCGTTCATGGTGCCGCCATCACCTGTGTGAAACCATCCGTCAACAATTGCTTTGTTTGTTTCTTCGGGTTGTTCCCAATAGCCAGCCATAATGATGCTGCTACGCGCGAGTATTTCGCCTTCGTCATCGAGCCGCAGCTCAACACCCAATGCAGGAGCACCAGCTGCACCTAGTTTTACAGCGCGTTCATGTGGTGTGAGCACATCCCACTCACTACGGCCGCGATTCATCGTGAGGAGAGGTGCTGTTTCGGTGAGCCCATAAATTTGTATGAACTCCCAACCGAGTTCGGTTTCAATACGTTCAATGGTGCGTGTTGGTGGCGGAGCACCGGCCACAACAATGCGTACGCGCCCACGGCCAGGAATTTCTCCAGGCCATGTAGCTGCTGCGTCGAGAATCATGTTTGCCACAGCCGGTGCACCACACAACATGGTGATGCCGTACTGATCGATGCGTCGCAGAATTTCTGCGCCGTCTACCTTGCGCAAAATCACGTGCTCGCCACCCATTGCTGTTACCGCATAAACCATGCCCCACCCATTGCAATGAAATTGCGGAAGTGTGTGCAAGTAAACATCGCGATCATTCACACCAAGTTGCCAACCAAATGTTGCGGCGTTCACCCACAAGTTGCGATGCGTAAGCTGTACTCCCTTCGGACGAGCAGTGGTGCCGCTGGTGTAATTCACCGTTGCAGTGGCATCTTCGTCGGGTGCCCAAGCTTTCGGTTCAACACCATATTTATACAAAATGCTGTCTGATTCTTCGCCAATTACAAAGCGATGCTTAGCGGTCACCGACTTCAACGATTCATCAAGCTCGGGGTCAACAATCAAAACATCGGCACCACTGTGCTCCACGATGTACTGCACTTCTTCGGCCACTAAGCGAAAGTTCACTGGTACGAGTACGCGCCCAAAACCACTCACACCAAAAAATGAGGTATACAAACGTGCCGAGTTGTGGCTCACCATGGCCACGCGAGCACCCTGTGGAATACCTAATGCATCGAGACCCGCAGCTTGCGCACGAGCGCGTTCAGCTACTTGTTTGTATGTCAGCGAACCCCAGGATGCTGATGGCTGGTCGGGTTCATCGGTAATTGCTGTGCGGTTGCCATACACAAGTTCGGCACGGCGCAAATGGTCGACAATGGTGAGCGGCACTTTCATAGTGAAAGTGTAGGCATATGAAAGGTGTCTATTTTTCGCCGAAGAGCAGGAAGTCTGCAGCGTCAACAAAAGTATCGACCCAATCAAATTCCTGTGTAGCGGGGGTGAGCTCAACTATTGCGTATGAGGTAATGGTAGCTATATACCACGCTGCCAAATTCTCTATGTTGAGGTCTTGGCGAATCCAACCATTATTTTGTGCAATATGCAATGGTTTGGAGAGTTCAATAGTGGCCTCAACAATGCGGTCGCTCACCGCTGCAGTGAGTGACGGCCTGTTAAATGTTGAACCCAATACGTTCACTCGATCAGCGCGGCGTCGTGCGCCATCGGGCCCGAAGAAAGATGGGAGTGATTGCCTCAATAATGCGCGGAATTCTTCTTGATTTGAGCACTTGGCTACTTCATCTGAAAATGCATTGGCATTAACAGTGAACTCACGCGCAAAACGCGACGCCTGTGCTGCTTCAATGAGACCTTCACGATTATCAAAAAAATGGTAAATGGAAGTAACGGCAACATTAGAGGCTTTAGCGATTTCGCTGACATGAACGCCACCTTCGCCCGCACCATCAATGGCCTCAACCGTCAGTCGAAGAATTTCATCACGTGTAGATAAACCTGAAGCGTGTTTGATGGCCACAGAATGATCTTACGATCTCCTGCAGCAAATTTTCATTGTGGGGGATATTTTGCAAGTAGCGACAAGATGTGACGCCAGAGATCTCTGACTGGCTGAACTTCTGACACCCCGGTCATTTCAAGCATGGGAGCAAATGTTCCCACCGCAAGGCCAATTGAAATGGCGATTGTTGCGGCCTCTCGTGCAATCTTCGGGTCGATATTTTCAATTTCAATGAAACGCTTGGTGAGAATATCGAGGATGATTTTGTTGTAGAACAAGTGCTCTACTTCGACACCCTCCAAGTGGAGCCAAAGCAGCAGTCGAATAACGCAGATCAGTTTGGGGTCTTCAAAACTTAACGCAGCAGTTCCGGGCTTTGCTTGGAGTGCCAACTCAGCAATTTCAGCGATTTGCTGTTTGACGATGGCAACAAGCAAATCATTTTTTGAGCCGAACCATGTATGGACGAACCCGGCATTAACGTCGGCAAGCGCGGCAATTTCACGAACACCTACTTCTGAAATCGGCCGATCTTGGGTGAGTCGGTACGCAGCGTCAATAAGGCGCCGTTCGCCTTCGGCTCGGGTAATCGGCGAGCGGCGCTTTTTCGGGGGAGTATCCTTTGCCATAGTGTATAGGTAACATATCTAATGCGCTTACTTTTTGCGCATCACCAAATTAACGAAGCCGATAATGAGACCAATCAAGACTGCGACAGCGCCAATTGGAGCACTGAAAAAAGTCAGCCAGGGCAACGTTCCAAATGCACTCGTTCCCTCATTAAAAGCATCGTCAACAAATATTGATGCAATAAGAGTGACTAGCAGGGGAACGAAAGCAAAAACAATGCCGCCGAGAACTACATACAATCCCCGAATTTTTCGATTCTGCATATGTTCTCCTTGGTTACCTACGACTATGCGACACCAAAGACTAGCGGGGAACCATGGAGCCCAAGATGAGAATCGAACTCACGACCTACGCACAACGAGTCCCCGTTTGCCAATGGGGGTACTAGTTTGGGGAAATGGCGCGACCTATTAAACATTTGAGCCAAAAGCAAATCTGGCCAAAGTAAACCCGACATGCGTATGGCGTTAAAGACAGATTGTATGAAAATAATCGGTCTTGTTTTTATGTTGTGGCTGGGGTCTTCATGTAGTGACGGTGACATGGTCTCATCGGACACGGCAGCCCCAAAAAGCACAGAAAAAATAATAGAGGCCTACAAGATTGAACCCGGAGCGAATCTACGTAGTGCACTTCTGGGCGATGCGGATCTGCGTGGTTCAGATCTGCGTGGTGCAAACCTGATTGGCGCAAACCTGATTAATGCCGACTTGCGCGGCGCAAATTTGACTGGCGTAAATCTAACTAATGCAAACTTGACCAATGCGGACTTGCGTGGCGCGAACTTGCGTGACGCAAACCTGACTAATTCAAACATGAGTGACTCGAACCTTTACGGTGTAACACTGCGTGATGCAAATTTATTTGGCGCAAATTTGGAAAGAACATTCTTGCGCGGGGCAAATTTGACTGGTGCAAACTTCTACACCGTAAATCTAAGTGAAGCGAGTTTGAGTGAGGCGAATTTGACTGCCGTAAATTTGTACGGCGCAAACTTGACCAATGCAGACCTCACTGGAAGCAAACTATTTCTTGCTAATTTGGCACTCGCAAATTTGACTGGCGCAAACTTGACTGATGCAAATTTAGAAGGGGCAGTCTTGACAGGAGCCATTTTGACTGGTGCAGTCCTGAAAGGCTCTATTCTGACCGATGCGGTCCTGACGGACGCGAAGCTTGATGGCGCACGACGCTAGATGCGAAGTATTTATTAGTCGTCCCTGCTATGCGGTAAGGCGTCCCATAAGTGAGCTCTACACAACCGTAGATAACCGTGAATGGAGCCCAAGATGAGAATCGAACTCACGACCTACGCATTACGAATGTGTTGCTCTACCGACTGAACATACTTTGACTGCTGACTAACAGTCTGAGAATGTTCTGTCTAAGATAAGGCTGTGGGGAAAAACTCATCTGGCTATTTTACAACGACCTCATTTGCCGCAATTATTTGCATCGCAGGCCTGGCGATAGGTGGGGCTCTCCAACAAGGAACCAAAGCTACAGCATCCGCAAATCCAGTCAAAGCCTACGTTTCATCAAGCAATGGCCATTTCACGCACGTCATCAACACAGAATCTCAATCTTGGGAAACATCAATTGGCGATTTTTCACCCCATGACAGCTGGCGGTGTTCACGATTTGCTAACGCGGTAAATAATTCGGGCACAAAGGTATTCAACGTTAATGCATGCCAAACAAACACGACTCCCGCAATTGACACTTCCAATAACACCTTCACGCAGTTACCTTTTGCAGGCACATCGTATTTGTTTAGTAAAGATGATCAGTACCTATATGCAATAGGCGGGTATTACCGAACAAAGTACAGGTTGTCGGATAATTCGGTGGTGTGGTCGGTTACTGCGCCAGGAAATCGACCTTATGCAACGACTTACACGATTGCTGCGTCTCGGGATGACACGAAAATCTATGTCCCGATGCAGGACAGATTTCAAGAAGTGGGTGTTTTAGATGCTGCTACTGGGGCAACGCTTACAACGATTACCCACTCTTCATGGGATTTCCCGAACTGGTCAACTGCTTCACCCGTCAACAATGAAATCTATGTAGGCACTAATCAGGGAATTGCTGTTATTGATTCAACTACTAACACATTCACGAGGTTAATTCCTGTCACTTCATTCCCGCCCATTGCAATTAGTGCAGATGGATTAACTTTTTATGCATCAAACCAATCTGTCATCAAAAAAGTTCAGATGTCGTCTGGAGCAATTCTTGCCACTTACGCTGTCAGTACGAATGAAGGTGGATTGGCATTAACACCTAGTGGCGACTCGTTGTATGCGGTCACTGGCTCAGGTGTGAGTATCGTCCGATTAAGTGATGGAAATATCACTGATCTCGTGTATCCAACAACATCCCCGATGTCTACAGGCCGCACAATAGTAATGGCGCAAAGAATTAGTGCACCAAGTATTTCGTTGTCACAATCCACTGGAAGTGCTGTGAGGAATAGCGCTGTTAGTTCTCTATATACGGTAAGCAATAGTGGCGGTGCAGTGAATTCTTACTCGGTATCTCCAGCTTTGCCAGCGGGATTAACGTTAGGTTCATCAACTGGACTTATCTCAGGCACACCTACTGGTGTCTCTGCTTCTACCACCTACACAATTAGCGGTACCAACGCCGGCGGAACTTCAAGCGCAACTTTTTCCCTTGCCGTATCGCTTCCAGTTGCTGTACCACCAGAACTATCGGAACCAATACCAACTGATGATGGCTTCACAGTCGAGATTACAAACTATTCAAATGTTGTCTCTTATGCTTTGGAAAATTACTCCACGCTCTTCTCATTTTCGGCTTCAACAACAGGCGGCTCGGTCAGCCTGTCAAATGGAATAGTTAATGTATCCGGGCTTGCAGCAAGTGAAAGTGCCACAGTGACTGTCACTGCATCACGAAATGGCTACACATCGCGAAGCGCATCAAAAACTGGTTCAGCTCGTGTTCCTGCAACCACAACCACGACCTCATCAACAACCACAACCGTCGCGCCGACCACAACAATACCTGCGACAACAACAACAGTTGCCGAGACCATTCCTGCTCCAGTAGTAACACAAGGAAAAAAGCCGGTCACAACTACTGCACCGAGCACAGGGCCAACAACAACTGTTGTGAACCCAATGCAGAATGAAGGTGTCACCACTACTACTGAAGCAGTGCGTGTTAAGGGCTCGGCAATACCCGGTGCACAAGGAATAACAGAGTCAGGCGAAGATGCACCTCTTGAAATTTCTCCCGAGGTACAGGCCGCGGCCGATGAAGCTGTTGCAGATATTTTCGACGAACCGGTCACTGTTGCAGATTTGAGCGATGCGGTAGCTGACTTGGTGGAAGCAGCCGATACACCTGAAGAAGTGGCTGCACTCGTTGGCTCACTTTTAAAACAGGACCTATCTGATGAACAATTTGCTGCAGTGGCAGACAACGTGTTTGCCGACAACTTGTCCGATGAGAGCTTTGTTGCCGCACTTGACGTTGTTTTTGAGGAGCCACTTTCTGATGAACAATTCTCTAGCGTCTTGGAATCCGTTCTCGATGAGCCTTTGTCAGAAGGTCAATTCGATGACTTTGTGGACGTGTTAGATGCAGACACCATTTCAGAAGAGCAGGTTTCCTCTGCGATTGATGCGATCTTGGAGGACGAACTATCTGATACCGAAGCCGAGAGTTTGGCGCAATCGGAAAGAGTATTGGAAAGTATCGATGAAGACCAAGCAGTTGAAATCTTTGCAGCAATTGAATTAGACGGCTTGACCGATGCGGAAGGTGCGGAAATTGTTGATGCAGTTCAAGATGCAGACGACGACGTCCGAGGTGCATTTGAAGACGAGTTGAACATATTTGAAGGCCAGTTCGACGAATAT